>Ga0065711_1003318_pt1 | contig 55025 bp, 39 predicted proteins | sample Hoacrofraction12_FD_59098 | JGI IMG/M metagenome (GOLD analysis project Ga0065711, IMG submission 59098) | Hoatzin crop microbial communities from Cojedes, Venezuela - Epithelial fraction 12 v2 (version 2) | ecosystem: Host-associated > Birds > Digestive system > Esophagus > Crop | place... | reverse complement strand
GGGGGGGGGGGGAAAAATCAACTTCCCACTTGATATAAAATCACTTCAGGGGGACTAAAGAAGCTGACGGTGGTTTCCTCAGGCGGGCTGAGGAAGCGGGTGGGTCTGGAGGAAGGTGGAGGTAGTGCCAGCGACCCGCGCAGCGAGGGTGAGGATGAGGATGGGGCCACGGTGGGGTTTTTGGTTCCCTTGCCCTGCTCCGGAGAGCCCAGTCCCGCTCCCGGGCGATGTGTGGGGAAGCTGCAGGACGGGGCGAGATTCTCCCCTCACCGCTGCGTAAACCGTCCCCGCAGAGCGGCTTCACCCGCGCTTTAGGCACGGGGCTGGGCTGGGGCCAGCTCCGCAGCGCGAGCTGGGCTCCTGCACCAAGGCTGTATTTAGCAGGCGTGTTTATTCTCGCAGCCCCGCGTTGCTGTGCCTTGAGCAGAGGATCCTCTGGCCGTCAGGAAACACGGAAAGTTGGGTGTGAAGTTTTGCTCGGAACACGGAAAAGCTGTAGGATTGTGCAGAATGGGACCGGGGGTGGGGTACTGCGCTGCTGCCGTTAAAATGAAAAAAAACAGCAAACTTTGAGCCCACGGGAACAATATTACCTGGTCGGAGACTGGTTTGGGGTGCAGAGAAAGCACGAGGGGCGGTTGTTGCGAAGCTGATGAACCAGCTGCGTCAACCTGAGCAAAGAATTCACCCTCAGCTACTGTCTGTGAAATGGGAGGGCTGTGCATAGCTGCCTTTGATTTCTGGATAAAGTATTGCTAACGATCGCTGTGTTTGTTGCAGCTCCCACCGAGGTCCTTGGGATGCTTTTGCTGAATTTATTGGGTCAGATTTTTTCTTTTTTTGTGAGTTTCAGTTTTGGCTGGAAATCTTCTATTCTGTCTCAGGCACTTATAAAAAATACTTTTGTTTACGTGTAGTCTGGCATTCTCCTCCCTTTCATGATAGTATTTAGTGTTTTTTATTTCACAGTGAATGGACCTTTTGGGCTCAATCACATAAATTAATTTTTAAACGGCTGTGCTTGAAGTTTGTGTAGCATAAAATTGCTTTACCGTTTATTTCTGTTTATAGAAAAGGACTGGTTTCATTTTATACTTTATTACATAAATGTGAAATAAAGAACACGCACAACTTGCAAGTGATCATATATTTTATTTTAGAATTATCACGTAAGAATAAAATAAATTTAAATCCCTACATGGCACAATAGTCATATTTAAAAGCAGTTGATACCTCATGGAGAACTTTGAAAAGCCCTCTGCTCGGAAACAGTTCTGCTCATATATCCCATATATAAGGAATAAAAACCAGATCTTTGTTACTTTGGGAGTTCTTAAATTCTTCCTGCTAGAATACTCTTCAAGTATTTACCCAGATAAAGTTCAGAGCAGAAGGTGGTTCCTCGTCTCCCGTTTGTGACAGTATCTGTGAAGGGGGGATGTGAAGGGCCGCTCCGTGGCAGCGGCTGAGCGTGAGCCGTCAGGGGATCCCGGCGAGCTGCAGGGACCCGTCCTCCCGGCAGCGCCTGCGGAGCTGCCCGTGCTCCCGCAGCCCGTCGGGGACCTGCGCTTTGCCAGGGTGTCTGCGCAGTTGGGGCCCTTCAGGCAAATTCTAGTGGTCCCTCACATTGTTTATTGCAGGGGGTTTATGATTATTTATTTGTATATAAAAAATAAGCCCACCTGTGAAGCAAAATGGGTACCAACCTGCTCAACGTGCCCCAGAAAACTGGCTGCTGGAAACTCTGTTCAGGCAGAGGCGGGTGATACAGATGTTCAAGGCCTTCATGTTTCAAAGTATGTATTTCATTTCCTCCTTAAACTTAGGTATTACCTTTTAGCTCCCATTTCAGATAAAACAGCCTTTTGGTGCAGTTCTTCAGTTATTGTATAGATCTCCGCGTCCTGGCAGAACACGGAGGCCGGGTGCAAGCAGTCGCACGCATCGCCCCTGGCCACAATCAGAAAGTTTCTTGTATGATCCTGGAGTCAATACCCTAGCTAAATATTGATTTACGTAATAGTGCTGTCTGTTCCAGTAGATCAGAAAAAGCAGCTGCATTTAACACCTATCTATAAATCTATTTTTACCCAATGGCCAGTAACTGAGTTGTTTTTTTTCCAAGGTATCGTTGGTTAGCAGTTTGTGAAATAAGTCTCGAGGTGTTAACCAGAGAAATGTCCTGCCACAGAATCCGTTCTATTCAGCGCCTTTCAGGTGTGTCTACGCCACGCTACTGGAGTGACTCGCGTTATATTGGTGTATTTTGCTTCTTGGCATGACAGTGGTGGAAGGAAGAACCCGCCTGGCTTGTCTGGGGCAGCGGAGGTTCTCATGGGTCTGTAATTCAGCCCCAGTCACAGGGCTGGAGACTGAGCAGAGAGCTCAGGGATGGTCCTCCCCACCCTCCGCACCTAGAGACTCCCCCCTCGCTTCCTGTAGAAGCCACTGCTTCAATAACTGAGGTGGGGGACGAGAAGGGAACAAGAACCTGTGGAAGATTCCTGGAGTGTTGCTTTGGTTTGGAACCCTCCTTTCTTTCCTGATGAAAATACTGAGGGTGTAACTTCAGGCAGTTTGAGGCTCCTCTCTAACTCAAGACCAGGAAATATGAGTTCCGTAATGGCAGGCTGCCTTTAACCTTGTACAGCTGAGCACTGTCTTCAGGGAACCTCCACCGCAGCCAGACATTTACTCTCGAAAAGCAGAGCTGCAGCCTCACTGCTCAGAACCTGAAGCCTGCTGAAGTTCATGGCAGTCTTTCCATTGACTTCGCTGGACTTTGGAGCAGGCCCTCAAGGCACTGAACTCTTTGGGACGTCAATGCTATTCTCATATAAAGATTTTTTTCTTATATCTGAGTTTGTAACTAATGCTCGTTAATGATTAGCTACCAAGGGTCTGGTATAAGATACACCTATTTCCACGGATGAAATCAGCTGTGCCTTTGTCTCTACTTCTAAAGTCCTTTTTCTGATGTGACCTGGCTTTTAAAATATTGATAAACAAATGGGTTTTTTTGCCTGTAATTTGAAGAGCTATATGCGTGCTTCTTCTCAGACAGCCTGGAGGAACGTGCATGTCGTCCCCCTTCAGAATCCTAGCAGAAGTGGAATAATCCCATTCCATAGTCACATTTCAGTAACTGAAGATGGAAGACACAGCTTTGAGGACTTCCCTGTCAATACATACACATATATCTAGCTCAGTTGCAAGCTGTAACTATGTAAGGGTTGGTATTCTTGTTGATAATGACAGATTCTTAATCTTTCTATTTAGTTCTTTCGGTGAAATTCCATTATACATGTTTGAAATTAGAAGAATCCCTGAAAACAGACATACCTACCTGCTGATCTGTCTATCCAGAGACTTGGTATTGGAAGAGTGGTCATTTAGATCAATCTTGTGCCTCAGTCCTCACATTAGAACAAAAAAAAAAAAAGCACTCTTGAAAAATTACTGAATTCTCCTTGCAGTGTCAGGTTCCAAGATAATGATGTGTCTGTGTGTGAAAATATTAAATTGCAATAACATGCAGAGTGAGTGGCTTTCTGAATGGGGTATTCAGTTCACAGCTTGGACTATACATAAAGCCAGTGAGTGACAGAATACAAATGGCGTCATAAAACATTGGGGGAATTTACAGCCAGTCTCAATCTTTTTGATCTATATTCTATCTACGGACCTCTCTCAATCTATCTATCTTTAGTTAATGAAACAGTTAAACATATTTAATTATTTATCACTGTTTAATGTCAAGAGTTATCAAAACAGATTACGTTTCCCCCCTCCCCACACTTAAAGGTATTAGAAGGACTCTAATTTATGTACAGAAGTCTGGAATGTTTCCTGTCCAAAGACAACGCTTGAAAACACATCTCTGCATGTAGATTTTTTTAAATCACTGTTGTTTGGTGAAAGCAGACCCTTCCACCTCTTTGGCTGAGAGCATGCTTTATTTCTGAAACTTTGCTTGTTTCTTACACAAACTGCTTTTATTCTTCATAGAAAAAACAGGGAAATGAGAATTCGGTTTCACTCAAGACGAGAAATGAAATCTAACGGGGCAGTTCTCCGAGGGCATAACTTGACCCACCTCTCTGACACGGCCCAACAACAAAGACCCAAACGGACAAATCATTCCGATGAAGTCCTCTCTGCCCACCCAGCCAGCCCCAGCAGGGTCTGGAGAACACCATTAATGATTGCCTCCACAGACCACACGTGCCAGGTGTTCTCGTGGCTTCCCCCCGCATGGGCCTGCTCACACGCGTACGTGTGTACCCACCACGTTTTACCAAAGCCCCCCGAGCAGACCCTTGTGGCTGATGCCCCTTCTGCGACGCCAGGTGCAGATGGCACAGCCAGCCCGTGCTCTCCTGTTCCACGGCAGGCAATGTCAGCGTTGCAAACCTCTTGGGACATCAGGCTCTTACCGTTGTCCCCTCCTGCCCTCTCCCCCCGGCAGAGGTGTTAATCGTCGCCCTCGGAAGGTTGTGCTGAGCTGCTAAAAGCCGCTGCTTATTGCTGAATCTCATCTGCTAATTCTGGGCTTGGAGGTGGGTGTTTGGGATCCCGCTCCGCCATACCACCTGGGTCTTCTCTATTGGCAGCTTTGGTAAGAAATCATTCTTTCTTCTCTTCCGAAGCTCTCTTTTTACCAGTGGTTTTAAATTGCTTCCCACTCCCGACAGACTACCCTCGTTCAAAGAGAAATGTGGAGGAGGTGGATGGTTCTAGTAAGCGTTAGGAGTCCATTACCAGAGGACTAAACCCTGTTGGGATCTCTCGGGAGACCCCTCCTCAGCCCACCAGACAGAGCGCGGCATTGTCGGCGGGAAGGGCAGGGGGAGGCAGGAATCCAGCCTCGCTTCTCCCTGACAAAGAAACCTCAATACTTTTATTCAGCGGAAAAATGGAATAATACTTCTGGGTTTGCTTTGAAAGCCACAACCACTGGCTACGTTACATGCTGCGGATGGCTTCTGTGTGGGGAAGAGCCTTTTGAAGGGGAGAGGACTTTACACGTGAAATGAGATTAAAGGCGTCTCTGTGCCAACACATTAAACATTTTGGGGTTTACAAGAAGTATCAATGTTTCGTTGCAGTCCTGTGCCAGGCAGGAGCGGAACCCCTGCTGCACAGCACCACTCGCTGCACAGATGGGTGGGAAGCAGCCTGGCCTGCTGGAAATAAAACTTTTATTATATGTCATGTTCCCTTTAAAATGCACCACGTAGTAATGTTCTTTCAGTAAAGGTAGGTTAGGGACTACTTAGATATTACGGTACTCTTGGAAAAGAGTCATTTTTGTACAGCTAAGTGGCATTCCTGTATCTTTAAGGTAGCCTACCATAAAAAAAACCCCTACCGACTGCAGAAAACTACTGGAGCGATGTCATCCCCCTTGCTTTTGCATGTAAGAAAAGGCTTCTTATTGTAGGTACTGGCAAGAACACGTGAGCTAAATCTGAAAGCATCAGGGTTTTTCGTGTCTCAATTTCTGATGTCTTTGAGGCCATTTTAAGTCATACCCACTGAGTCCATTTTAAATCATACCTCAGGGAGATGAAATACACACTGGAAGTTGAATAAGTCATTACAGCAAGGCGTGAAACTCTCTGCTAATGGGAGTACGCTACTGGGGTTGGCACTTTGGCATCCAGCTTGAAATACTGTGCTCTCTGGTGTTTCATTTCCCATTTGGAAAGGTGCTCGTACAAGGGTGATTACATAGCGAGAGGTAATGAGAAGCGACGGGGGGTCACGTTGAGCCCCGTTGCAAGCAGCAGATGCAGCCGGGCCCAGCCGTGCCCTCCGAGCCGGGCTGCGGTGGACCATGGCAGGGGCAGAAGAGTTGAGAGGCAACACAGCCCGCTCCTACTGTGGATTTACATGTCTGGGAAGTGTCTTGGTTTGATTTTGGCTAGTTTCTATTTTGTCAAGACAGGGAAAAAGCTCACCAGTGTGTCTGCTGGTCCGTTGTGTCACCTTTTGTAGTGTCCAGTATCGTAGGCCAAAAATTCACTCTGCTGTTGGATTAACTCGTGTATTAGGACGTGGTTTAGCAGGCATGGTGGTGTTGGGTTGGCAGTTGGACTTGATGAGCTTGGAGGTCTCTTTCAACCTCAGTGATTCCGTGATTAGATTTTATGACTACAGCTGATGAAGAGCAGAATTTTTAATGCAAGGTGTCAAAGCCAAAGGAAAATACGTTAATATCGGAAATAGACAATGAGATGCTTTGGATAAGGCTTTCTGCCTTCAGTGTCTTGCAGGCAGTTTAATGATGGTAAATATTACCGTTTGTGGAATGGAGCCCGAGCTTACGGTCCTCTGTTTTCCCACCTGCCCACTTCTTGCTCTCAAGGGAGTAGGTAAAATGGAGATAAGGGAGGGAATGGAGAAACAGGCACCGCTTGAAAATAGCTATTTTCTGCACACATTTTTCTGTGTTGCATAGATTCCTTGTTGACAGATCTTTCTCACTACCCGTTCTTATTTGACTCCCAAAAACTGTTGCTGGTTTGTTTTAAACAGTGCAAAGTTGTGTTGGGAAGCACTGGCCATTTCTAAATGCAGCTGAAATTGTCACCTTAGACCCTCCAGAACTGGGCCTGGGAGGTTCAGGACTGCCTGTTCTCGCTGCTGGCTGCAGTCTTAAAACTGAATCAATAGACAGCTAAAAACCAAATTTGGTTTTCGAAATGCATGAGCTAGGTCACTCAGATCAAAGTGAAACCATTTTTTCTGTCCTGTAGAATTGATATTTTCATTTCTAACCCCTTAAGAACTGCAATAATTTTGGTGGTTGTACTTAAGTTTGCAGATGGAAGCACGTGGCAGAAATAAGTGCTGCTCTCATAGTTTGTGCTGCACCGGGCCGGGGAGGAACTTCTTTGCTTGCATTTGGAAAAGGAAAAAATCCAGAGTTTTGTATATTTGTGTGAGAGATATTTGGCTTCAGATCCCCTTCAGACTAGAGCCATTATTTCAGTGGGGCAACCTTCCTTTGGGTTTTGTCCCTTGGAACCAAGAACTGGTACTTGTTAAGACAAACACTTCAAGAATATTATTATTCCTCAATGGAAATGCTTAGATCCTTTGCTACGAGCTTTGGAGCACCTGAAATCTTCAGAGATTGGAACAGCTGCTGTCCGAGGCACCCGTCTGCAGGGTCATGGCCTTTCTGATGCCACCTGAGCTATAACGGTGGATTTTTTTCCTGCCAAGCCGTGGTAGCTGGAGAAGGCAGGTCTGGGCAGTGTACCCAGCCCGTGTGAGCGGTGGTCAGCGAGGTGTTCTTCCATCTAGTCAGGCAAGTTAGCTGCGTTACTGACCCTGACGTTACTGAAATGAGGTGGGAATTGCAGAGCTATTGAGAAGTAAGGCATATCTCGACACGTGCCCACCTCCAGAAGTTCTTATTACCAAAGGAAGGTCAAAGATATATTCATGCTTTTTCTGTGCTGTGTTGCCTGATACCTGAAACTGTCCAGTGACAGCATCGTCCTCGGCCCAGCCTTTCTGCCTGGTGTTTTCCTGATGAGTTGCAAGCACACGGAGTGAGCTGCAGGTCCCGGGAGCTGCGCGGCTCCGACCAGACCTAAGCAGACTTCAGAGGTCAGTCCCGTGGACAGACCCGTCCCTGGTGTAGCAGGGAGGTTATTTATGGTGCTACAGATGCCTTGGTGGAAGAAAAATCTGAGTCCATAATGTTGTATTAAAAATATTGATAAATTATTGGTTACGATTTAGCTCAGGCTTCAAGTGTGAGTAACTGGTTTCCATAAATCACCCGACTCCTCCAGGACTCCAGTGAAACGGAATGTCACCGTGCAGGCAGGTCTCATTTAGCAAGTAGGAACCTGGCTGTGGTTCAGAAAGCGATGAGTGAGGCTGATGCTCGATGCCAGCTACCGAGGCTGACGCAAACGCAGAATCCAGATGCTCGTATTGTTTAGCTGCCTCTTCTCTGCCAAGACAGGTGATAATTTCTGAACGGTTTTGATGTTTGAGTAAAAGGTCGCTCAAAATGGGCTCTTTCAGGAAACATATTTGTAACTCTAAACGCGCGGCGCTGCCTCCCGAGGCATGATTCCTCTACGGACAGGGCAGTTGCACCTCCAGGATAACGAGCTGCAAAGGTCTTCTTCAGTGCTCGCTACTCCTTCAGGGAAAGCATCTTTATTTTAAAGGTGATTTCTGAATGAATTCTGTCTACACAATTATTGCTGGGGCAGTTCCTGGCAAAAGGAGTTCTTGCGAGTCAAGTACTGGTATTTTGGCAGTGGTCTCTTGGGCTGCTACGGAGCTGGTTTGCACTGGGCGGTAGCTAGACAACATCCAACTGGCTCTGTCGGAGGGGGCAGCTGGAGCGACAAGAAACCCCAGCTTTAAAAGACAAAACTTTGTCTGCAAGACAAAAGAATTCTGGGAGTTGTTTTGCAGTTGCAGAAAAAGCCCAAATTCTATCCCTATACCTTGACCTACACATCGTAAAGATAAGTAGGAAGAGAAGTTAGAATTAAAATGAATGCATGGCTAAAATGAGACCTTTCTCACTTTGGTGGGAACAAATCTACTGTTAAGTGCATTGCTCTTTTCCTTAGCTCGTGTCATCCAAAATAGCTGTTAAAAATTTAAGGACCTTAATTTTAGTAATTATTAATTTTAAGGCATTATTTCATCCCTTGTTAAACTTCAAACATATTTAGTTGTGAAAACTTCCACAGAGAAGAGGAAACAAATTGTTGAAAGAAAAAAGTAATCCTGCCATTGACCTAAAAGTCAGATATTTATTCCTGTTATTTCTCGGTTTCATTTCTTGCTTCTCTCCTTCATTGCAAGAAGGTCTGTCTTCTGTTTGCTGTTTCCACATTAGGAGAGGGAAAATGCTGTAATATTGTCCTTGTGTGCTACTGATTGATTTTTATTAAAGCCCCATCACCCAGAGTCCCTTGGCTACATATGGGGGGGGACGGGGGACCCAACAACAACAAACCCCAGCCCCAACAAGCCACCCCTGCACTGAACCAAATGGATCTTCTACACTTTCTCTAGATAAAAGCCTTTGGGGGGGGAAAAAAAACCCCAAACTGAATGCAGAGCAGGTTTCCTGGGGGAGAGGAGCTGGGTCAGTGCGGAGCTGCAGACGTGCTCCACGTTCGGACGGCGTGGTGGGACACAACGCTGTGACACGAGTGCCCGTGGCACGAGGGGAGGGACGGCTGGTGCCCAGCTTCCTCCCCCTGCTCCCGCTGCGGGTGCCCCCTCCATCACCCGCGCTCCCCCCGCTTTAGAGCCACCACGTCATGTGGCAGGGACCTGCTTCCCAGTTTGACGTGCTCTGGGGCTGGGTTTACTGCGAGAACGTTGTGCGAGTGACTCCTGGCGTGGTTTTCTGCAGGCCGGATGGGTCTGGGCCGTCCGGAGGAACCGCCGGGCTCCGGCCGTTAGCGGACGCAAACGCCAACGCCTTCGAAGTTTCCCCATTTACATGCGGCATGAGTTTCCCATTTGATTAAACAGATGATGCTTTGCTTAATTTGTCTGTGTTGGCTATTTTTATGAAATATGCACTTAATTAAGAGAAATACAGAAACATGTTTATTCTCAAGATTTATGCGAAAAATGAGAACCCCACTGAAATTTCCAGTAGTGAAGCAATTAAGTAATGGAATTCCACAGTGTAAACATAGTATAATTCAACTATAAAAACGATGTCTAAGTAATGTTAATGAGCTGACTTGAAGCTACAAAAGCTAGAAAAGTTCACAGTTACAGAGGAAAATTGAATTTGTTCTGAATTAACTGAAATAAAGTTAGTTTGCATGAGGAATAACCTGCGGTCCCAGTCCAAGCTCTGTCCGCGTGTACCGTATGCCGTGGGCAACATCAGCTGAATGTCGGGGTAACGAAGCTGGTCGGGACCGTCTCTAGGTTGTGTGTGTGTAGCTCTTGTCCCTAAGCATTATTATACAAGTTGGAATTTGCTCAACTGGTCAAGAAACAGCGTTTGCTGAGAGAGTTAAGGGAACAGGAATTCTGTGAAGAAAATGATTGTACAGTTTTACAGGGCTTCCTATAAATTACCAGTTCCAAAGAACAAGCAAGTCAGGGTCTTACTGATTTCTCGTTGAAAGTTTGAATGTGCAACCATCCACCAAAAAGAAAAAGGGGGGGGTGGGAAACACCCTCCCCAGCCCTTCAGAAAACAAGAGAGAAACCCTATGCCTCCGCACTCACAGCCCCCAGATCACTTGTTGGGACTGACGGCTTGCAAAATGTGCAGTTGCTTGTTCCAATATTTTTCACAGTAGCTATTAAATATACTGTTTGCTGAGATGTAACGCAGAGCCTGAGAGCAACAGATCGGTCATCGGGTCTGTAGAAAGAAGCTCAAACCGATCTCATACTTTAGCAAGGTTCCAACGTGAAAATTGACAAAATGGTTTTTTGGATTTAAGCTTGAACTCTGAATTTATATTGAAATCTGGCAAATGTTGGCGCAAATCTTGTAGCCGGCAATCTTAATCTCCCTTTCTGTATAACCCCTCCACTGGTTTGCGGCAGGGTGCTTCAGTCGCGCCGAGGGAACGGGGCCTCTGCGATGGCATGCTTCGGGAACCTAATTCTATTTGTGATATGCTTTTCCCTTGCCACTAATTCTGATCCGATTTTTTTTTTTCTCCTCCCAATTCTTGTCTCTTTTGGTGAAAGTTTCTTTAAAATCTTTTTCCAGTGTGTTAACCAAGTAGTTTGCTGGGGAGGTGCGTGCTTGCCGTGCTGCAGGTAAATTCCACCAGCCATGGCTGCGCAAAGCTTGGGCTGACGGTTCCTTCAGGGCTGTGTTTTTAGCCAGGTCCCGCGGGATTTCCCTGCACTCTGGCCTCCATGTACATTTTCTTTTCTTTTCTCATTCCACTTCAGAATGTTGTTTCTATCACCTTCTCAGCCTAGTAAATAGCACGCTGAAGATTTATGATGTTTAAATTTTTAATGCCATAACGTATTTTATGTATTTTTCACAGTATTATTCAGATGTGTTATGTTATGGTTAGCTCAAGTTCTAGCAGAACTGCTCTGAGGAACTCTTTCCTTGTGGGCAGTTCCCCTTTGCCAAATAGTATTTGCACTTGCTTCAGAGGAGGAGGAAAAGAATGTTCCATAAATGTTGCACAGGATTAAAACTGTAGATGGCCAAACCATTATCGATGGCGACTAAAAGCCCGGACCTGCACCCTGGAGGAGCTATGAGCCAAAATTTTCTATTGAGGAGCAATCTGTGCTTGCTACTTCTAGGTGTTCCCGGCCCAAATTTAGCGCAGAATGACTCTGTCAGTGTTGAGGGAGGATGGTGATGAGAAAGACCAGGAGGTCTGTCTTCTCCCCAGGAGGAGAGAAGCAGCTGAGGAGTCAGTGGGTTAGTTCAGGTGGGTGCTGGCGTTCTCATCTCAGTCGCTTTTGCCTTGAACTTCTCCCTGTGGCTCCGGCAGCTTTGCTGAGTGCATCCCCTGCGCCGGGGGTTTGTGCTGCGGCCAAACGGTCATCTTCACTTCGCTGCCGGGGTTGTCAGCTTCTGGTGCTGGGAAGGGTTTTCGTCAGGAAAATACGTCAGAAAAATATGTAGGCAGAGTTGGATAAGCAGCACGCAATGCCAAGAAGGGCTGCATTCAGCTTGCATTACGGGAAAAGTCCTGCTCTTTTCTCTTACGTTGTCCCTATCGATGTGTGACTGTTAAACAGAAAGGGAAACAAAAAACCCACCTAGAATTAATTAATTGTGGGGCACATCTGCCTGCCCTGTGTTACTTTCACAGTGATACTAATTCTGTGAAGTTTCACAAGTTTATAAAACAGTAAGTGCTTCTACAAAAACAACAAACATTGTTCTCTCCCCACACAGACCCTAAAGCCCAGCTACCAGATGGACCAAGGCCTCTGCCCAGCTAGGGAATATTAATTTTGATGGAGAGAGACTTAGTGTTCTGGGTATTAAATTATATGCCTTGGGAAACACAGCACAGTAGATGTGTGTTTGTACTGAGTAGCGTCTTTGTCTTCCATATATGAAAACACTAATTAAAATATAATGTAAAAAGCTGAAGTATGCTGGTTACTTTTTAGTATGCTGCTAAGGTAAATAAAAATGAAACAAAAGATATATATATTGGGTCATTAAAAGTGCATTGTTAAACCGCTTTATGCTGCTAAATTTCCGAATTAAAAGCTGAACAGAAATACATCTGGAATTGGACACAAAAGCAGATTACTGTTACTTTATCCAGAGTTCTGCATTTGGTCTATGGTTCATTTGCGCTGCCGGTAACCACTGTGCGGAGAAACACAAGCGAGCACAGCTCCTGGAGCTGTACCTTGCAAAATTTCCTTTTTACAACATCTCCAGTGGTCCAGCACAACCCCTAGCAGTTTTACCCTAAGGCTGGGAGAGCTGAGCTCCATATGCTGTCTGGTGCTTTGGATATAAGGTCCCTTTTAATGCGGTCAAAACAGAAACAGCTTGGAATATTAACTTAGCTGTAGCTTACAGCTTGCAGTGTGTAATGAGAAAAGTAGACAAGCCGTCAAAGTTAGCGATTAAGACTGATCCTTTACAATTTAAAATGTGGAATATCACATATAAAACTGAACTATTTGATGCTATTTAGTCAAAGCGTGTCACTGCTGGCAAACCAGCTTGGGCTTACAACGGCAAACTGGCACTAGCTTGTTTTGATTTTTGTCTTCTGCGTGAGCAAGCGTCTGACCTCCCTTACGCTTTCTGGAACCGATGCAGTGGACGCGTTTCATCTTTGCAGCCCTCCATGGCCTAATGGCCAAGGCAGGTGGCTGGGGCGGAGGGGAAGGGTCCCCTCTGGAGCTGCAGCAGGGGCTCCGGGTGCCTGGCAGATGGCCGTGGCAGCCTCCCTGGGACGGGGCACGCGCCTGCCATGCCTCCAGCACGCTTGGTGCCGATCCCTGGCACCAAACTCCCAACCCTTTGCGAGAAGAGATGCTCTGCGCAGGGGATAGACTGGTGTCTGGGGGTACTGTCCACGCCAGGAGTTGGGCATCTGTCATTTGGGAGCTCGGGTGGAAGACTTCTCACTGAGCTGATGGGAACAAAGCCAAGCACCCTTCCTTAAACAGCAGCCTGGCAAGCCTTGTGATGTCTGCAGGTGGCCATGGGCTTCCGAGCCCCTCTCTTCACACCATTAGGGTATTGCAGAGCAGCTGCCCAGCACAGGGTGATCATCTGGGTGGCTTTGGAAGGCTTAATCCGAAGCCCACCAAAAACTAGAAAGATCTTTCCCTTGGAGTCATCCAGTTTGGGATTTGTTCTTCAGTATGTGAATGTAATAACTCATCCTTGGTACTTGCAGTATTGGCCTCCATATTAATAAATGTCTTTCTGGGCAGGAATCCAGGGTTGAAGGTTTAGGATATAAGAAAAGCTACAAAAGGTCACCTTATCGCCACTGTATTGCTTTAACGGGATTTACTTCGGTCCCCCCCAGAATCTTCTCGTAGCCTTCCTGGCACAGGATATGGCCACCTTGGTAAGGAGAGAGGGGGGGGAAAAAAAAAAAAAAATCTTTCTTTGTGCCACTATCCCCCTGAAGAAGAAAAAGCTTAACATCTGACTTAAGTTTACTGAAATAACAACAGATGTTTATCTTGTATTGTATGGCACATGGCACTACATCTCATAAACCCCCTCCTGCAGCTTAAAGCAGAGTTTCTGCTCCCTCATTTGGACACTTGCAGGCTTTGTGCTCTTTTTTAAATGTTTTCATTTCTCTGGAGCTTAATCTGCTACCAAAGTATTTATAAGTATCACGTTATAAACCGTGAAACAAGGAATAGCAAAGGAGATTTTCAATACTTCCTTCCACTAAGCACAGGACTATGCAGCTACTTACCTGCAGCCTCAAATAATGAAAAAAATGTGCAAACTTTCTGCAGTTTTTCATTAAGAAGAATGCACTTGGAGTATGGGAGTGGGGACAGATCAATAAGAAAAAAACGTCATGCCCTGGGAAAGCAAAAACTGGGGAGGAAAAATGTAGGGGAAAGAAAATCTGTTTTTCTGGGACTTGTAAAAAGTGAAACATTTTCACTTCTAAAAGCTATGTATATTTTACTGTGAAAATAGTGAGTGCCTGTGGTTGGTGTCATTTTTTCATATTTATACACACAGATACTTAAATCCGTTCACTGCAACTCTAGAAAACTCTGCTGCATGACAGAAGTGACAGTTTTCTTCCAGCACTAATCTGTAACTGCTTGTGAAAATGTCAATATTCTGGTGGAAACAGTAGTGAAATTCAGACCAATAATTTCACGCAGCTCGTCTTGCTGCATCAGATGATTGATGCTGGGTCAAACAGAGATACCTGACACGTGTCAGCAGGCAGACTGCTGGTGTTTCAGAGGACAGAATAAGTGGTAGGGATTGAGAAGCAGTGTCCGAGGAAGGCAGTGCCTTGGGAAGCAGAGCAGCCCGCGAGCCTCCTGCCATCGCGCAGCAGGCTGGGGCCGGCCAGCCCAGCGCCGAGTCGGGACGGGAGCTGAAATGGCCCGGAGGGGGTAAAGAAGCTGAGAGCAGGGAGCCACAGGGTAATTCAGTTGTGGCAGGGGAAGAGGAAGCAGACTGCGTGTATGCATCTGTTCACTTTGCTTCGGGTTTGATCCCTCCTTCCCAGCAAATCGAGAGGCTGGAAGGCAGAGCCGGCAAGGTGACGATCCCGCGTTGGCCACGTCTGGGCACCTCTCGCTGACGATCCAGACAGCGCCTACACAGCAGATCCTTCCCCTCGCAGAATATTCCAGAGATGCCACATTACCATCTTCAGTTGAGATGGATTTTTTTCTATTTTCTAGATATTTCTGAGCTCTGCTGATCCATGGATATTGTGGCTTCTTTTTAACCTACTCTCTGAAGGCATGGTTTATTTTACATTTGAATAAATGCAGTCCTCCTTTGTTTCCCTCTCTGAATTCTTTATTTATTATTTCCTAAAATGATTTGATTTTCCCCCTCCTTCAAAACACATATGATTGCAATAAGCAGATACAAAATAGGACCAAGAAACAAAAGGCTGAACATGCCGATAATGTACATTTGGTTTGTATTTATCGTTTTAAGATGTGTTTTAATTGGTTCACTACCAACATCCTGTAACTTTGAGGCAGTCAGAAGAGAAACCTGTTTCATTTTAAAGTCAGTTCATTTCTCCCTTCCTTCAGCTGAGAGCGGTGGGCAAGACCCTACTGCGGTATCTTCAAATTTAATTTCATTAAAACATTCAAATGACGAGGGTTAGAATACATCTTGCTTTGCTATTCTCCATTGATGATTAGGGGCTGGATTTCATTGTGAAATGGGTTTTTAAAAGAACAGCAACGCAAAACACATTTTGTTGCTTTGTAACAGAAACCTTCATGCATAATTTCTAACGAAAATGTGCAGCTATAAACCTAGAAATAAACAGTTTGCCTGTTATCCCAGAAGCTTAAACTGTTTAGTTTAATGAAGAGAAAGTGAAAAGGTGACCTGAATGCCATCTTAAAGTACTTACCTAATAACAAAATTTGATTCCATAGACTAAAGGTGTGACGACACCCAATTTAACATAAGGCTTTATTAAAAAAAAAAAAAAAAAAGAAAAGGAATCAAAGAAAACGGGATTGGAAATGGTCTAAAAGATCACCTCGTGTGTCCTTCCGGGCAACGTCAAGATGAGCTTTGCCTGTCTGCTTCTGCCCGGTGTTTGTCGAGTGTGTTCTTAAAAACTCCCCGGGACAGTGTTTCCACGCTCAGACAATCTGCCAGCGACTTGAAGTTTACTGCTGCTGCTTTGGGTGCTGAGGTTTGGTGCCTGCTGTGAGCTCTGTGTGTACCAAGCAGGAATCCATTTGAGGAAGTCTCGTTGTGCCGGAGGTCAGCCTGGCAAACCACGACACGCTGCCTTTTGACCTTGCTTTTCATGAGGTTAGGGTCACTATCATTATGGACCGTCAGCTCCTAGCTTCAAGCTATAATTATGGATTAGCAGCTTCCATTAATATTTTCTCTTTTAAAGGGTAAAAGCGTCTTTTTGCTCTTGATAAAATCAGAGCCAAATGAAAAAAAAGCTAGGCAGGAAAGAGGACAGTTGCCTGTATTTCTATCTTCCACCTCATCGCAACGCACTTTACTGAAAGTCTCGACTTTTGTTTTGTAAATGATTGTCCCAAAAGCTGCATTTAAACACCAAACTTCGTAGTCGCCCGTCAGCCTGCGTCTTGGTGAGGTTTTTGGTCGGAGTTTGGTTGGAGTTTGGCAGGGTGCTTTCACGTGGGGGTTGATTACCACGACCGAGGTCAAAGTGAAGGGATGCAGAGGGTCCCCTCTCTCGTTCAGTGCTGGTCTCTGCCCCCAGCAGCTCTCAAGTGATTGCAGAACCCTCAGCGTCTCCTCCCAGGTGACTCTGAACCAGAGATGCCCAGAGTTTCATGCAGGCAAACTCACTTCTCCATGGGAAAAACGTGTCTCTGAGCAGCCGCTGCCCTGTGAGATAATGAGCGTTTCTGCCGCTGCAGTAACGCTGCTTCATGTGGTTGGTCCGAATGGAGAAGTTCATTAACAGAAGTGGCGAGGTGGTGGAATTACCTGGAAGTTTACCCTGGTTAGTGTCACACAGTGGTGGGGAGACCTGCAGGAGCCCTGAGCAGGGCACGACCGGGGCTGGGGCACCTCGGGGTGAGCTCTTTCCCCCCAAACTGAGCAACTTCGAAGGTTTCAAAACCAAGGTTTTGAAAAGGAGTTTCATGTCTCTGAGGAGGGTGGGTAGTTGGACACCATTCAGGAAAACATATGGAAACTTTTGTTTTAACAAACGTTATGCAGTTCTCCTTTTCCATTTGACTACTGGAAACGTGGGGAGGGGGAAAGACGGAAAAATATTCTATTTGTTTGCTGGCCAGTTTGGTCAAAAAGAGGAAAAACTGGGAAGCGTCTTTTTCCGTAACAGCTCTTGCCAAAAGCCTCTGTCCAGCTCTGCCATGCCCGAGCCCTGGCTCTGGGGGAGCGGGGACCAGCAGATCCCTGTCTTGCCCAGACAATTCTGCAGCATTTTAGTGATTTTGCAAGAGAGATGTGCAAAAACAGGGAAACGAGTGGGATTGCAGCCACGGGTTGGAAGGCCTGAGCTAAAAATGAAGGGCCGATGCTGCGCTGCTGTGGTTCGTAGAGTTACTCCAGGAGAGAGTTCTCCCTCAGGCGCTGGGATGACAATATAAATAGTTCTCTATGCTGTAAAACAAATACAGAATCGTGTATTTAGTCTGGCATGCTGGAAGCTTGCCACATCCATACTAATTATATTGGATCTTGGTTTTATCATATATATTATAAATGATTTGTTACGTCAGAACAGTTGGGCGCTTTCTCCCCAGTATCCCATCACTAGTTTCGGTTTCTGACCATCTTCTCACTTGTATTGATTTTTTCCCATAGTTTTCTGGAAAACAGTGTTGTTGGTTACCTGCTACCATAGCAATGCAGCTTATTCAGACTCTCTGAAAGTGTGTCGGAAAGGAAGAAGAAAAGGTTGAAGTGCAGCATGAGACAAACACACCCCGCCGTGTATCAGCCGGTGCCTTACGTGCTGACTGTGTGAACCTGTGGGACGTATTTTCCTTTTTGGAAATGATACCAGCTCTACTGTCCATGAAAATTTTGCAAAGAGTAGTCTTAAAGCTAGAGCAGCCGTTCAATGAAGGAAATAGCTTTTCTTTTGTAGTGCTCAGTGAGGAGGTAGATAAATGTCTTTGAAAGTGGAAGGCAAAAGGGAGGCGGGGTTCGGGCGAGAGCGTTGCAGAACTTGGGGAGAGAGAAGAGCTGAAGCGATGGAAGATAAGAATAAAGAGGATGCAGAATATGATCAGATGCAAAAGGAGAATAAGGGGGAAAAAAGGTGGCTAGGACAAATGGGGTCAAAAAGACACAGAAAATAAGAAGTGGAGTGGAGGGGAAGCATTTCTATGCTACGGTTTCATGAGACTTTTAAGAACAGACATTAGTTTAAAACATTAGCAGGAAGAGCCTCAGAGGTGATTGAATTTCATAATTTTAGGGACAATGGGATTTAGATTAAATTTTTTTATTAGTGGAACTTTTCACCTTGAAAGCTTTAACAGGAGAAGAGGCGATTCTCCCTGCAGAAGCAGAGGACGCGTGGTCGGGAGAGCGTGCAGAGTGCGCGGTGCCCGGCGTGCTGTGTTTGGGTCGGGTGCCTCCCGGGCTACGCAGCTCTGCCGCGCAGCCCCTGCTTCTGTGCGCAGAGCCCTTCGGCGACAGCGGCCATCGCGGCGGGTGCAGGGAACAGCCAGGGGTTTCCACAAAGGAGAGCGGATCTTCAGCGTGGCTCGGGAAGGATGATTTTGCTGTAAGGGCCCATCAGATGCTCTGTGTGTATCCAGTTCATGGGAGAAGTCGCGCACCCGCAGATGACAAAGGGGTCCTTGCTCTTGAGGACTGCGATGCCGATGAAACGCTCTTTGAACTGGTTGAGGTTTCTTTGGTTTCTTTCTTTTTCTCTTCCCCCCCCTTTTTTTTTCCTTGTGGGTTTTTGCTTTCTTCCAAAGAACAAAAAAGTAACTTCCCATGCAGATCTAGTCTGTACAGGACAAGGACTCTTTTGAACTATTTTACATACAGTCCCTATTCAAAAAAATCTTCCTGCAGCTTCCTAAGGAGCCCTGACAACACTACGTTTGGGTACAGACAGAGTGAGCCCCTCTCTTAGGAGAACAGTGAGCACAGCTGAGCGAGTAACGCCGACGGGATTCCTGGGGGAAAGTGGCAGCTTTGCCTGGCCGTATTTCATCCCGCCTTAGTCGCTGTTGTCCAGCAGTGAAACAGATCTGAGCACTGAAATTCTCATAAATTTTAAGTTACTCATCCGAACATATGTATCAGAATTATTCTTTGTTAGCGTTAGTTATCGTTCTGCTCTCTATTCTAGCAGCGTGTGCAGCTTCCTGCTGAGTCTGAGGCCTCCGATGCCAAGAGTCATGTCCAGAGTGGAAGAGATTCCAGACTAAAGCAGGTCAAAAAACCCCTGGCACGTTTTCCATGCAAACATCTCAAATTTATAGTTTCTTTAGCAGAGAGATTAAATCCGCTCCTATTTTAAAAAAAGCCTACTTTAATTCTGTAGATAAAAATAAGTAAAACTAAAATGTACTGGTATTTCCTTCCCATAGGACCTGAACATCTGGGTGGTTGTTCTTTGCCAGTTCTCTCCTGAAAGTTTGTATCCAGAGGGAAATTGTCTTTGCGCAACCTTATTTAGCTCAGATAACTTTTGGGGGGGCGAAGCTCTATGGAAAGCTAAGTAAAAGGTGACAGAAAAGTGATACTGAACATGGTGACAGTAAAATGCAAGTGAATCCAGAAAGGCGAGTCTTGTAAGCGACCGTGCTGTTCTGTTTTCTCACATGGGGAAGCAGCACCTATCGTGCAAAAACCTGCAGTCCTTCTGCTTGGCACGGCTGCTTCAGATTCACATTAATGGAGACAAGAGGAATTTACCGATGAGTTCAGATTGAGAGACGGCTGCTGTCCTCCAGGAAGCTTGCCCGTGGGTTTGCACAGTGAGCGTGTGCACTGCAGTGGCCGAGGAATCTGATCCTCGCGGCTCGCAGGGTACCTGTGCCAGCCGCTCACCGAGGACGCCTTTCACCCTCTGCGGTACTTAAGTCGTGTTTAGCAGGTCAGTAGATGGTTAGCAAAAGCTGGGTTTGATAAGAAGTTGCCTGAATTAGGCTAATGACGGGTTCTCCTGGTAAGGCAGGCGAGAAAAAGTTCAAAGCCTGGTATTTATGTGCACAAAGTCCAAATACCTGCCAAGTCTCTTTGATGAAGTGTCTTTGTCAGAACGATTAAATGAAGGTTAAAAAGGCCAGACCTTTTCTCAACAGATTTGACTTGCTCTTTCTTTCCTCTCTTCAAGGTATCTTCATGTTACATTTATTTGCTCCATGAATTCTTTATTACACTAATCAGTCCTGATGTACAAACTCATTAGAAAATGAGCTGGAAATGTAAGATCTGTCAAATTTCAGAGACTTCTGACATTGTTAGACTCAAGGGCCTTTTTGCAAAGAAAAGAGAAAGGAAAGAAGCTAATGAGGAAATGTCAGATAATGTAGAAGTCAACCCATTTGGGGATGAAGTTTTACAAAGTTCAGAGAGAAAAGTTGTAGCGTTGCCAGGGTAAATGCTTAATTTTTTTTTTTTGATGTAAATTTTGGCATGGAGGAATTTTTTTCTTACTGGTGTTCCTGAACACTCCTGGTTTGGTTTTGTAATCGACATCCTAAACCAGTTTACCATGTTTTTTAATGATGACACAGAAATGCAGGGAAATAGTTATTTGAATGGAATCCTGCAGCAAGCGGGAGACTTGTTGGATTTAGCTGTCAAATCCCTTTTCTTTGTCAGTTGGAACATGGAAATGTCTACTGTTTCCATCATCTGCCCTACGACTATGACTGTCACCCGGCAAGGAGCGCATCCTTGTGACACAGTTAGGCACCTGCGAAACTCCGTCCTAGACAAGAGTTACCAAGGAAGAAAATGAAGACTCTGACATCTGACAAGGTGGACTGGGGTGTAGGAGATCTGGGACCTGTTCTTGGCCTTGTTACGAACGCCCTGTGCGACCCTGGGCAAGTGTCTTTGTCTTCCTCTCTTGCCGCAGGCTGCACTGTATGGCACTTGCCAGGCGTGCACGGTGCTGGGTCTCACGGCAGTTCTAGTACAAGCGTCAAAACCAGACCGCTCTTGCTTTGAGATTTTTTTTTTTTCCCTGAGGTGCCTATAAAAGCATTCCCCTTGGATTCCACCCGGAGACACTTCGGGACCTCGAAAGGTGCCAGGGATGCACACGAAAGCGCTGGCTCTCGTGGATGCTGAGCGGTCCCGCTCCGCAGTGCAGCAGGCTGGAGAGCGCGGACGGAGCCAAGGCGGCAGCTCACGCGCTCTCTTCCTCTGCTTGTCCAGTCCCTGCACTCCCCGGATCAACAGGTTACGAACACGTGGACAACTGCGCATCCAAGAAAAAGGGGGATATTTCTCACTGTGATTTCAAACACAGGAATCGGGCATCTTCTGCTCTGGCTTGACAGCATCTCGCTGTCAGAGCAAGTGCGAGGCTCCGTTCGCTGCCGGCACCGCCACTGGCAAATGTCTTTAGCCCTCGAACTAAGCTATATTATCACACAGGTTTTTGGAGCAGGTAACTCATCTGTTCATATAAAGTAGGGCAGAGCTGTATGGCAAGAGAAACCTTCCCCTAAAGCTTGTTCTCTCCCTCTTCCCTTGGTAAAGAGCCAGGTGGCAACTCAGATGTGCAGGTCCAGAAGGCCACCACCTCCTCTGGCTTGCGAAGCTGAGGGTCCCAGCTATAGGCACCCAGTTGCTCAGCCAGTTTGTGTGTTCCTTAAGGACGCGCAGAGCGTCCTTCCTCGGGGTCTGCTTCTCGGAGGTGCTGAGCTGAGCATCCCTGCCCTCCCACCTCCAACCGCAGGGTAAGTGAACAGGAGCTGTGGTTGCTCAGCACCTCATAAAAATCAAGCCCCTGTGGGTTTTGGGGGGATAAATGAGAGAAACTGGGCTCAGTGAATAAGATAAGTTTGCTGGCAAATTGTTAGTAGCAGTGAAAGCAAAACCTGAAGCATTTACATAACCATTAGAGGGGGATTTCAGACCTGGACTCTGGCCTGCCTTGAAATCATTGGTCTCCAGGGGCCATCTCACCGTATCCTGCGAACGCTGTGCTGAAGGGCAGCTGCCATTCGTGTCCATCCTCTTGATGGCACTTTAAGCACCTCCATCCCGGGCTTGGCTGGGGTTTATGGCCCCCACCGCTCCCGCTAAGCCCTGCGCGGTGCTGTGGAGGTGTATCAGGAGCAGAGCACAAAGGTGAACATGCAGAAGCCCTCAAAGGCAGAACTATTGCAGCACATGTGGCAGAGTGATGATTCATTCCAAGGAGGTCTTTTAAAATCAGATTAGACAGGGTACGCTAGGGAAAGGGAAGGGGGTATGTTCTGCTTTGCAAATCTAACTCCATCAGAAAGGTGTCAAAGAACTGGTACTTCCTTCTTAGTTCTTCCCCCTCTTTCCTTCCTCTTTCTGCCTCTAGCTGTTGTCTTGCCTCTTTTTGCAGACAAAAACCACATCTCAGATTCCTCCTCTTTGAAGCCTATGGCTAGTCAGGTAAAGCAATTTCATTAGTCCCTTAGAAAGCACCCGAGACTCTTTCCTTAGCCCAGGGGAGGTGGATCTGACCTCTGAGGAGCAGTCTAGGTTTCTCTACTGCATCAGACCCACACATACAGTATTTCCAGGGCAGTAAAACGTGACGAGCACTGGATCAGACCGGCTGCTAGCAGAATTCTGGTATGTGTTTCCATTTGCTTTACTGATTACTTTGTTTTAGAAGTCCCTTTATTCAGAAAAAAAAGCGTAGGTGTTGTTGCATGTAAGTCTGCCTAAAATCACCCTAAGCTTTTCCCTGCGTGTATCACATCGCTGTCGTGTTACCAGCTGCATCTTCAAGATTTCTTACGGTTTCCTTTCATTTCTAGTGTGCTGATCGGTACTGGCTTATTTGTCTCTGAGCGTATCTGCATGATAGCCTTTAATGTTCTACTGCTCCAGGTATTTCTCTTGCCAAATAAAAACCACTTCACTGCAGGTATGGAATCTAAATGCACACCTAACTTGTTGTTGTTGGCTTTGGTGTTTTACAGCCGTTGGCAATCCTTCATTTTGTCTTTAGTCTCAATTAGAATTCCAGCCTGTGACAACCCATCTTGGCTTTTGGATCTGATCTTCTGAATTTGGCTCTCGTGCTTCCCAGCTGGAACACCAGCCTGGGAGCCACGGAGTTTCACCTCGGCCATCCTTTTCTGAGCAATCACTGGTGCCCACGGAATAGTTTCCAAATCCTTCAGTTGTTCTGCTGTACAACAGTGGTCACATTTTGCTCTAGGGCAAGGATGGCCGCAGAAATAGGGAAGAAAGGAATACACAAAAGGTATCATGAAAGGATTGGCATGTTTTCTTTCACCAGAACCCAAGATATTTTTTTTTAATGTTACAAGGAAACTTAAAAGTCAAACTTTTTGAAGAATCCTCATGTAGAAAACACCTTGTAAAGAGCTGCAGAAATGGCAGAACTGTGCGAGGGCAGGAGCTTTCCTCTCCACAGTCCGGTTAGCTCTTACTGAGCTACGCTTAGCAATGTTCGGCACTGCTGGTTGCCTGTCTTGCTGTTAATCATTCCTTCTGATAAGGTTGCTCTTCATTTGTGTTTATTTCTTGCCTGTCTGATCTGCTCTTCCCTCATCTGCCTGCTGCAGCTGGGACAGCCAGTGATGGGAGGTTGCTTACATGCTGCATGATCTTTTGAGTTGGATTTGCACCAGTTGATTATTTCTGTAAATAAACAAGCAGTTCACTATCGAACCAATTACATTTCTATGAAAAAAATCTTTGATACTTTCTTTTACTTTTTCCTCTCCGTTGCTATGGAAAGATACTCAATATGCCAACCTTAACACAGTAGTTTTCCCCTGAAAACTTGAAAACAGTAGATGGAAGAAAAAAATGTACTTCCACTGTATAATGTACCTGGGTTGCCTTTCTTGCTGAGGCTGAAAGGGCCAGTGAGTTTTCACTCCTTGAGACGTCTTTAGCTGTTTTTTTAGTAAGTTCAAACAAATTTGTGAAGCCATATATGGGGAAGTTTACATTTCTGCCAAGTGTGTGTTGATAAAGGGGAGACTTTGATCCCTTGACCTGTCAGTTGTACCTCGTCTGTGCTGGGTCGGGACAAAAGTCTAAGCATATTTCCCTAAAGAAATGGATTGTACTGCCTCTAAAGTACTGCATCGGTGTAACAACCAGTAGTGAGTGGGCACGATTATGTTTTGAGACGTTTATCCAGGGAAAATCCTCTGTGTAAGAACTGCTTCGTAACACCTGATGTTAACCAGGTTAATAGGAGTTGTCAAACAGCTGAGGATGGGAAATCAGTGCTCTGTTTATAGAGACTCTGGATATTTAGAAGCAAATGCACACACCTGCATGTTTAATTGAAAGGCCCTATAAATAGAACACCTGACACTACCTCGGTTAGGAGCTGTGTTATTGCAGTGACTGGAGCTTATATAGGCAAGTTTTCTGTATATATATTTAAGTGGATTATTTGAGGAAAAGGTGTAATGTCTTGAAGAGTTAGTGCTGCTGTCAGAACGCAGCAATTTTAAAGCAAAGAAGCTTCCTGAATACTTGTGCTTTTATGTTAGCCTGACCTGGGGCTTGGGAAGTTAAGGATGCTTGAAACAAAAACCTATTAGAAAAACAAGGTGAGCTGCTATGTATAATAGCTATCGTGTCACTTCGTGGCTTTGGGCAAAGACTGGTGAAGGGCAAAGGGTTTTATACTTCTGGTTGAAGTGCTTTGTGTTGCTCCAAGACAGCAAACAAAGTGCTAAACCAGTTTAATAGTAACCTACAATGCAAGCAGTGGATGCTGAGACTTTACTTAATTCTATCTAACAGCTCTTTGCTTGCACTCGGGGCAGATGTGCGTGGTTTGGGCTAATCTGTCCTTAGCCAGGCTGGCTTTGTGGGTGCAGGACCCGCATTCCGGAAGGCAAGATTTCTGGCTCCGTCACTACCCGGCACGAGAACCTCTGCGTGGTCATTTCTCCTCTTTGCTCTGCACCCTTAGCACGCAGCGTAAGGGTTTGTCAGTTCTTCAGGGAAAGGACTCGCCCTCGCTAACAAGTGATACCACGTCCAGTGTCAGCTCCAGGCCTCTGGGGATTACTGCACAGAAATAACAACCCTAGATGAGCTAAGGCACTGTCAGCTTGGTTGAGCAGTATGTATTAATTTGCTTGTGGGCAGTGCTCTGCTTGATCATAAATCCAAACCAAAACCACCTGCCAGCAGTGTAAGGTGGGTTTTTTCCCTTCAGGTGTTGTATCCCATCTGGGTCACCTGGATGGCTGCCTTGCTTTTGACTTTGTAACTCTGGAACTGCTCTGTGCAAGTGTGCTAATAATAGCCAGGAGACCAGATCGAAGTGTGGTGTCACGCAGTGCTGAGCAAGCCCCACGGATTCTTCATGGGAGCTGCGGAGGCTGTGCAGAGCCTGGGGAGAAGGGACCTCCCTAAAGTGCGAGCAATTGCTGGAAAAGTGGGTCTGATGTGCTCCTGACCTCCCCTCTCAGCAGCTTCTCACAAAGCAGCCAGCCTGGATGAGCTGAAAACAGCCACTAGAAATAGGTTTTTTAAAGTCAAGAGGGTGAAGGGACCCTGGCTGTTGCAGACGAGTGCTGCTCGCTTCCTTCGAGGAGCACCGTAGCTGCAGAGGGCTCCTCTGCCGCCGTGGTGAGCTGGTATTTGCATGCCCCGTTATCACAGAATATTTTGACACATACAAGCAGAAAACCTTCCGAGTTGCCCAGTTCAGGGGCAGCAAGCAGAAACCCAGCCTTGCCAGACTGTGCCACGCTGCCAGCTTGGCTCGGTACTTGCATAACGCTGCTCGTTGCTGTTCAGCAGCCTTGGCCTCCGAGGGTTCAGCTGGAGTTCAGCCCTGGCAACCGGTAATCATCACTCGGGCTCTCCGGGGAACCGATGCGGTTAAGGGAGCCCCGGGATATGGCTAACGTGACGCTGAACTGGCAATGGAAAGGCACGGTAACGATCGGCGGTCTGTCTGCAGCCTGCAACCTCGTCAAACGTCTGACTCCAGTTCGGGGGTCGAAGGTGTGGTGGTGTCGGGCTCACCAGGCTGGCATCACTGGTTTGGCCCTCTGGGTCTGAGATCACCCGTCTTGAGGCAGGGGACCCCAGCGCCCTGTGTAAGAGCCCGGCGCCATGGCTAGAGGAGCTGCTTCACGGCTGGGTGTCTCCGGGCACACCGGCCACTCATCCCTGTTGCTGCTGCCACCAGCCCGAGCTGTTCCTTCTCGCTGGTCCGCACGGAGCCGGCGGTGCTGACAGCCCCTCTGTCGCTGCCGAGGGGCTGCTTGTTGCTGGCTGCGGGGGTTCTGCTGTAAACACAGAGAGAGGAGGGCAACCATACCTTCGGGTGAAGGACGCAAAGCCCTTGCTTTTGATCCCAGCACCTAGTGCAAAGACACCTCTGAAAGAAAAGGGGGCTGTCTGCAGGGTGGGGGAGCTCCTGGGACCTCTCTAACCACGGATGCATCCCCTCCCCGCCGTGGAAGCAGCACAGCGGTGGGCACGGCTGGTGCTGGCCTGGGTGTGGGGGCCAGAGGGGTCGGGGCAGGTTGCAGAATGAATTTTATTTTTATGCTGCATTTCTTCTAAATGCAGGTCTGTTTTACCCGACTGCTGCTACCACAAAAGTCGCTCGTAGTTTTCAGGAAGCCTGTACAGAAGAATTTTCCTTCTACTTTCCCCACTTCCTCTAAATGCTAGGCCAGACAAAGGTGCTGTAAAAATTATAAGCCACAGTTTGATCTCTCTGAGTTAAATGGAGTGACTCTGGGTTCACAGTGGTTGAGATGACAACATGGGAATTGGGCCTTGACATTTGTTTTTCTGTGGGCTCCCTATATGGTTTTTATTTTAATCTTATTTTTGTTCCTCTCGTGTTCTTTCCTCCCCCCAACTCCCTCCTCCCTGCATTCACCATTTAAAATAGAAAAACACAGTTTGCAGTAGCTCGGAAGGCAAGATAGAGAAAGCATTCCAGGATGCCCGTGTAGCCCCAGTCACCAGTTTGCAGCGAGCCCAGAGTTGCTGGTGGGCCCTGATGCTCTGCAGGCGAAGAGCGCGGGCTGTGGTTCGCCCGGCTGCTCGCGGTGTTAGGCACTTGCCAGAAGACCCTGGTCCCACACGTGCCCAGCTGATGTAAAGCGATGTGGAAGACGGGGCCTTTATCTTTTAAGACAGAGGTGCAGCAAAATCAAACCAAAGCCCTTCTGCGTTTAGAGCGTGCTAGGGGATGTGTGGCCATACTTCTTGCTCAGCATGTTCAAGGTGCATTTCGGCTCAGTAGGAAGGTGTTGAAAAGGTTCCCAGGAACTATAGCGAGCCCTCAGAGGAGTCTTCAATGGGTTCACGGGAGTCAAAGAGAAAAGGAAGAGGGCAAAGAGTGTGGGCAGGGAGTCCCTGGTATGAGACAGTGGGCTGCACTAGCTGTTTGAACATCTGTTGCTGGAGTTTGCTTTGTAGGCGTTTTATTCCACAAACTTGATTCCTGTCCTGAGGCTTCCCGAGGTGAGTTCGCTGCAGGACAGCGGTGGTGGGCAGGTAGTCCCCAGCATGTCCTGTAAATGCAGTTTGTGGTCAAATTAATGAAAAGCAATAAACAAACCAAAAATAAAACCAAAACCTTAAAATATTATAGAGAACCTTTCCTTTTCAACCCATTTACATTTAAAGGCCACTCAAAAAGAAACCAAACCTATTCACTCAGCTGATCTCATTAAAGAGCCTGAAGAACTGAAGTGACCCCTCAGGGACTTGAACTTGCGGTTGAAGGAGCCGAGAAGTCCCAAATACAATGCTAAGGGAATGTTCAGCTCTACCCTCTAATGGCCCCGTGTTAAGGTGTGGTGAGGCTTAAAGGCTCTGATTGTTTTTATTTCTGCACTAGAGAAAATTAACATGGAAAACAAAGTAGTAAGAAAAAATCTACCATGCAGGTAGATACAATTCACAGCAATGAAAGGCGTCAGCGTGTGTAATTAACGTGCAAGCTTCAGGCGTCTGCATTGCTCACAGACCCCTCAGACTGTACGTCTGCTGCCTGGAAAATCTTGTAGGCTGCTGCTTCTGTAACTGAAACCTGGAAATTCAGAAATTTGGAGATTCAGATGATGGAAAAAAGGAGGCAAATTAACGGTGGCAGCTGAGGCGATGTTAGGCAGTAGTTTCTGTGAGACTCAGCAGACGAGGCTGAGCATCTCTGCTTCCCTGGGCTGTTTGTCGGAGCCCACGGGATCACCCCTCCGGGAGCAGGCTCCTGCCCTTGCATCAGTGGCAGCCCACGCCTGTCCTTTGGTTTCCACGGGCTTGTGCCAAAAATTATTCCATCTGGAGAGAACATGGTGCGGAATATTTCTCCCCAAAGCAACCACCCCTGCAGTCCCAGCCATGGGAAGAGGAGCGCTTGCATGGGGCAGCACCCTCTGGTGAGCCCACCCCACCCCCTTTCCTCCTCTTCGTAAAGCAGTAACCAGCGGGTCACCTACGAGTTCCAGGTTAACTGAAATGGCACCCACCTTTGTCTCGGTGGAGTGGGCGAGCGTTCTCCCCGGGCAGGGTTTGGGCCGTGCCTCGGGCACCCCGTGTACTCGCCGTGTGCCTGGGTCCCCGTGGGCACCTCGGTCTGTTGGTGGCCCTGACTCAGCTGTGTCTATTGGATTACACACTCCGGTCTCGGCGCAGCGCGGAACATATGCTGCTGCTTTTTGGCTCAGCTGCTCCCAAACATTCACACCAACAAAAGAGAACACTGCAACATTTTCTTTTTTCAGCTGATTGAGTCATCCAAATATGCAGTTGTAGGATGAAGGATGGGTGATAGCTAAAACAAAGCATCTTTGAGCCTGGCCACAGGAAAGCAGCTCCGTGTCGACGTGTCTGGCAGGAGCGATCCACGCCAGCCGACACTTCAGAGCTCGGAGTATTTTGGCCGTGTAAGTGTGGCACCTGGTGCTGTGGCCATAACTGATGCCCGCAGGTACTGAAGTGTAAGGGACATGACTTGATCTGATGAGACCATGCTCCTTCGCTGGTTCGGAGTAGGAAGCCTACAGAAGAACCCTCTACCTTTACAGAACTTACTTTCCTCAGCTGGTGCAGTACATCCCCTGTGGGCAGGTCTCAAGAGTGAAGAAAATGATTCCTCTTCCAAAACTAAACTTGTTATTTTTTGTTCCCTTGATTTTACAGCCATTTGTGTGCAGTGGTTCTCTTCCACTTGCCGCTTCGTGTAGTGGTTCAGGTGGTAGACACCAAATTAGGATTGCTAAGGTATTTATCGACCACAACTGCATGAGCCTGCAGAAGACCTATTGGTCTGAGCTGGTGCCCTTGGAGAGAGACGAAAGGCTGAACGTTTGCCTCCCTTGCAGCCTCTGAGCCCTGGAGAGGAACTTTCAGTCCCGTCTCCGTGCTCGGTGTCAAACGGGCGGCTGTCGTCTTCTGTGGGAGTCAAGCAGCTCTGTGATGGAAGATGACTTCCTATATGAGCAATCTGATTTTTAAACAGAACTCTTAAAAACTGACAATAAAATTCCAACAAAATGAAAAAATACATTAGTTTAGCAGGAACTTTTTCCGTGTAAAAAGATCTTGACACTTCAGTGCCTTAATATCGACCATGATGACTGAATTGGCATAGAGTTACTGGAATAAGCATCCACGCAGAATAGTGTGATGTTATTTTGAGGCTAAATCTGTATTTCTGCTCATTACCAAAACTGAAGCATTGGCGTTCACAATATTTTCTTTGAGTAAGAAGGACGTAAAACATTCTTTTGCCACACAGACTAGTTTAGAAATTAGAGTAACAGTAATGGTTGCCCCTCACTAGGGGTGTGAAAGCTTCCCGGTGCTGCTGCTTCTAATGATGAAATAGCCTTCATCAATAAAATGAAATAATCCCTAACACTTTGTGCGATGCAGGCGTGGCGATGAACGCCTCTGTTGCAAGGGGTTTCGAGTACCTGCTATGTTTTGCAGGTGGTTTTGCTGTATTCTCTGTGGGGTTGTCCTCTGCTGTGGTGTCTGAGTATCTTTGCTAGAAAAAGTGCAGAACTTGAGCTTCTTACGCTAACCGTGAGCGCGGTGGCTGATCTAAGAGAGGCTCAGCGTGTACAGTGATTCCTTCCCTGTCAGAAAAGCCCTGACGCCTGAATTTAGGCAGCGCGTACCCAAGGAGGATTTCAGTCGGTGACAAGTGCTTTCCTAAATACAGACCACAATGAACTAAACGAGGAGCTTCTGTTCGAAATCGTGAATCAGCAGGGCCCTGCCCACCGCTCCCGCAGCGGTGACGACGCCAGCATCCGTCCGCAGGTGACGACGCCGGTACCCATCTGCTTTGCCACCCACCCCTGCCCGCTCCCGCGAGCCCTGGCATCTGCCGGCGCCCAGCCCGCAGCCTCGCCGCGTTTCTCCCAGATGAGTTCAACTTTTCCCCCCCTTCCCCTTCCTTTCTCTTCCTCCCACCTCCCTCCCGCCCGCCCCGGTCCTTGACAGAGGCGCAAACACTCTCAAATGAGAGATAGTGGCTTCCATCCAATGGAGCCTCGGTTAATCACCGAACATCGTGGGAAAAGCACAAGATGAGGGCCGAGAAACAGCCCATTGTCCGGGCAAGATTAAAGCCCCAAAAGCCGTATTGTCTGCTGAGGGGATAAATCTTCCTGCTGTCACTCAAGCACTGAATTAAATTCCCCTTCATTTCTAAAGGGGCTTATCTGTGCTGAATAGGCTGTTGCGCCACAAGCGTAAGGGAACGTATTAAGTGAGCTCCTGTCTTGGGCACCTTCACAAATAGACGAAAAACAGGAGCAAATCTGGAAGGGGCGGGCGGGAGGGGGAAGAGCAGAAGTGCTTTGGGCTGGGGAAAAGAGGAGGGATGCTAATGGTTGTTGCAGGTTGTTATTAGAGAATGAGGTAAATGAAATAGCCATTTCACTTGGCTCTCCGGCTTCCTCGCCGCTGAAATAAATACGAGGTGGAGCGTTAGGAAGGAGCATCCTTCAGCGCGAGGGCGGTCTGGGCGAAGGGGTGTCCTGGCGCAGCCCGGGGAGTCCCCGAATGACAGCGTGGTGCTCTCGCGGGGTCCCTCGGCGAGGATCCAGCCTTGCAGTGACGCCCAGGCGCGGGCTATAGGTGCGCTGCAGGGGACCCTCTGCCACCCAGGTTGTCTCGGGAGGGATGGCTGCGGCGGGCTTCAGGCGAATACTTTTGCACGGGTTTTGTAACACATTTGCTCAGCTGCTGGAGCTGGCTCACCCTCCGCAGCTGAGGGGCTGGGCTCTGGTGGGAGCTGGAGGGAGGAGGAATATTTTGAGCAGATGTCATGTCTCAAGGAGCCCACAGGCAACACCACCGCTGCTGCTTCTCTAAATGCTTCCTCTGGTCTCTGGCAAGAGCCCAGCACTGCGAGGACACGGGACGCGCAGTCAGTGCTTGTATCACTGTGATCCTCTCCTCCTTCTCCTCCCCTTACGCTCACCCTTACAGCGTTCTTCACAAACTACTGGCGTGCATCTGGCCTGGAGATGCCTCAGTGAACGTTGTCCCATTCTTTCTGGTGGTTCAAAGAAGAACTTTTGAAATGCAGCAAACAGGGACATGAATGCTTGGTTGGTGGACCGAGTGCTTGATGATGAGCTTGACGTGTTCAAAACTGAGGCGTTGCGTGAGGGTCTCCTGCTTGAGGGATCCTGAGGACCGAAGGCTCGGTGCAGCTTCCTTCGCGTTCCAGGCGGTGACCTGTCACTCTTTGCCAGCACGCTGATCACCCAGGGAAAGGTCACGCAAACTTATAAACAGCAATCCGGCGTTTTTCACGTTAGCTGCTATCCCTTAGTGACAAATTACAATAATCACAACAAACTGATTTTTAGTATTTGCAAATTGAGGGTGATCAGTTATAAGTCTATGTAGGTGAGACTGATTTCTTGCTCTTTGCTGATATTCTTCTTTTTGATCTGATTGGAATGTATTTGTTTTTATGAAATATTACTTTGCCTCTGACAGTCAGGGTGCCTGATGTTGTGCATGTCCGCAGTCTTTATTGGTAGCCGGGTCAGTTTGCGTTTCTGCAAAATAAAACGCGCATGGAAAAAGTTCTCCACTGTCTTTAATGGTCGGATGGTAACTGGTCTTGAATCAAAACTGAGCGTACTACTGACTGCACATACACCGGGGATGTCAAAGGACAGCAGCATTTATACGTTCCTATGTACTGTGTAAAATATTCCCTGTGCAAAACGTGCTCAACACAGCGATCAGACTCTTCGGTTTAAGGAAACAGATGATTGTACTTCACCTTGGTGCTGGTACACTGGATTAGAAGCGGGCTGCCTTTCGCGTTTGGTACGATTTGGTAAGTGCTAAACAGGATTTTCTGCATCCGGAGTGGAGTTTCCTCTCGCTGGTAGGGTTTAATGCTCCCTTGTACAAATCTCTTACTGCGCAAATACCCCCAATCTCTCCTTTTAGCAACCCAAACCATTGCTTAAACAAGTGGGTTTACACCTGCTTACCAGATTAATTTAATTAGCCAGAAATAGAGCGAAAGAACTGGCTGGAGAACAATAGTTTGCAAAGAACACTTTTTTCTGTTTCTTGTTGAATCTGGTAATCTTGGGGAAGCTGGATTGAAATATTATTCCTCTTAGTTTCCTGGCTTGTTGTTTTTATAGACTAACTTGAGAAAATACATGATCAGAATAATTTTTTGTGTTTTTTGTAGTTGATATAATAGAAAGAAAAGTTTTTCTACTTTTTCCAACCGTCATACAAAAGGGCTGATCCAGTCCTTTCCTATTTCAGGAAATCCCAATTATTTGCTGTCCCGAATTGTCTCGGTTCTGAACTTTTGCTCAGGGAAAACCCAGAGCCGATCTCTCACAAAACTTGTGCTGTTCCAGGAAGCCTGCACCAACGCAGCAAGGTCTGTGATGAAACTGTGAAAGTGGTGATGTGTCTTGTGGCGTCACCCCGTGCCCCCGGCTCGCTGCTGCGATGGCGCTGGCGGAGGGACGCGGGGCAGGACTGCTGCGCCCGCCCTGCAGCCCAGCGCGGTACCGCGCCTTGGCACCGCCCGGGGAGGGCTGCTCGGGGAGGGCTGCCCCGGCTTCGCGCAGCCTGACTTGAGTTGGAGCAGGGTGTGAAAACAGCAAATTGTTAATTATTTGAAAAAATGGATTTTGTCAATAGAAACCTTTTATTTCAGTAACCCTAACTATTTATTTCAGTTTCACCCTTACGTTTAAGACTCTTTTCTTTACGAATCAGACCTCTCCATTTAAGCAGACAGCTTTTGCAGCAGAAAAGGAGCTGTATAGTAAATGTCAAATTGTCTTCTCACACCGATCCTCATTTATCTTTTCGAATTTTCTTAAAAAGACACCAGACAAATTCCTGTTCCAATAAATCCACAATTTCTAATAAATACAGTTATTTAGAGGTACACTGGATTGGACAATTGTAAAGCCCTTGAATTACATACATTAATTTGGTTAGAAATCAGCTGGTATTTTCGTATTGAATTGAGATCACGGACTGTTCCATGCATTTTTCTTCATATTCTACAATCTTTTGGAAGAGGCACAAGACTTAAGTAAAGCACCTTCAGAGTCCTACATAATGCTACTTTTAAAGTAATTTGTATTTAAAAAAATAATAATAACAAGCAAACAAACTTGTTAGCCCATAGGATGCTTCTGCCCTGTGGCTTAATGGCACAGGTCTTTATACATCCAAATCCAGCAGCTTTCAATAACAAAGGATGAAATTCATGAAACAAATTGCTTCTCTCTTCATAAGTCACACACTCGTATGCCAGGGTAAGGATGTGTTGATAACATTAAAATAGTTTGGTCGCCGATGAATTGTAAATTCCCACCGAGACTTGGGCCTCGCGAGTGAGCTGCGAACAGCATGATGCTGGACACAGAATGCATTCAGATTGTGGCATTCACTGCTTCATTTTTTATAATATTTTTAGGATAAGAGCTAAGGAACGCCACGGGGAGATTTTGGTAGGCAGCCTTGAAGGGAAAAAAAGAGCAAAATATGCAGAGGCGATGTAATGAACATCCATGGTTCTTTGAAGCTGTGCTGGTGTAAATGTGATCTTTGCTGACTGTGACTTTTGGGGACGGGGAACAAAGGACAAATTTACATGAATTTCCCTGCTGACAAAAGGTAGCACACTTGCCCTCTTTAAACAGAGCGCTGCTCTTCATCCACGGAAGAATTCCACCGAGCAGGTACTGCTCAGGGATGCTGCCCTCCGCAGTGCCCCGCCAAGGCGTCTGCTTCGGGAGGAGCTCTGCTGGAGGTGACACAGATGGGGCTGGGGTTTGGACGTCTCGGGACTCTTCTGCTGATGTGATGAAAGGGACACGGTGGGGCCCGAGAGCCGGCCGGCAGAGCTCCCAGCTCCTGCCCCCCGGCACCTGAGAGCTACCAAATGGGAGTCCTTGGGTGGCAGCTGTATCTGCACAGGCTTGCTGGGGGGCCTTGCCCACGTACTCCTGCAGTGGGGTACGCTAGCCTGGGGCTTTCCAAGGTGGGGTCACAAAGGCTAGTAGCTAGCTTCTCACCTGAAGAGCAAGCTGACCTTCTATGCAAGTGCTGTAGGGTGGAGCCGTCATATCACAGGATGGACTTGTGTCTGGGATGTTTGTTTGTGGGCCTCCACGCTGAATGCTTGGGGAGCCATGTATTTCAAATAAATACAAGAATAATGCTGTAGATCTGCTCTTTAGTTTTTCCCAGCTACTGTTCTACCCAGGTCTTTGAATTATCCAGCACAATTTGAACCCGACCGATCTACAAGTGACAAAAGCAGTAATAGATGGCTTGCCATGCCAGTTTTGGTGAATACCTCCCTAATTTCAGCACGTTTGGAGGACAGCATTCAGCCTGCCCTCTGCAATGAGAGCCCCGAGCTCTGCGGCAGGATGCCGTGACTTCAAACCCAGGGCAGGGGAAGCGGGACCCAACGGCATGGAGCTCTTCGCGCAGGTCAGGACACTTTGGCAGTACCCAAAAGGGTTAACAAACAAACTGCCTGAATTGCTTTGTTCACTGGCAATCTAATCAGATGTTAACCTACAGTCTATATCCAAGCAATCCTTTCCTTATGATAGTGATTAGTATTACACTCGGAATGAATAGACCAAGGAAAGATTCCTATGGTAACCTTCAAAATGCATTCCATCGGCAGGCTCTGCCTACTCACAATAATTACATTCTTAACTCGTCTAACAAACGGCATGCTAATTAGCTGCTTAACCAGCCTCAGCTCATTATTACCAAGGTTGGGCAGGCTTGAGTAAAGTGACCCAGAGAGAACAAGCCCACTTAAAAAAAATAATAGTAATAGTAAGACATTTGTCAGATTTGCCATGAAGATGGACCTCCTCCACAACGACAGGACCCTCTTTGTGCGCGGATTGGCCTTTTGGCAAACCAGCGTACCCTCGGCAGCACGTTTCAGCCGCCTCCGAGCTGCGCTGCCTGGGCTTTAGGCTGGCATCTGCGGGTCTTAACGGAGACGAGAGTGTCATCAGGGATTGTCCCAGGTTTGCCAGACACACTCGTGAACGAGCAGTTGTCTGGCTTCAGAACAGGCTGGATGCTTGCACCCCAAGCGTGGCTGGCCCTCGCTCTCTTAGCTAAGCTCTCTTTTCCTCCAAACCCAGGAAATCTAGGCAAGTTGTGCCACAACTGTTTGTGCTTGCAAGTTCCTTAGGGTTCCCCTCTGCAGAACTCCTGGCTTTCCCTGGGGCTTGAACCCAGCACCCTGCGCGGTCGAAGATGCCTCACACAGGGTTGAGGCAAACTTCATCCAGGTCCATAGTGCAGACTAAGGCCGCACTTGCTGCATCATAAAATATTGGTTGGAAGGGATCTCTGGAGGTGATCTTGCTGCCTGAAAGATATTATTGTCTGATGGAGTGCATTTCTAATAATAACATGCACAGAAACCGTTTTCTCAGGGTTTGTTTTGGACTGGGATTTGCGCTAATCCGAGCGGTCTCATCAAAGTGGGTTTTTTACTGAGAATCCATTTAAACAGAGCTAAAATCTTTCCTGGACACTGCTATTTCAGATTAATTCAGGCCCAGCTTGGTTTTGTTCAGGTTAGCACAGGTTAGCTAAATCGAAGTTGGACTAGTGAATGAATCTTGCCTCGGCACGACGGGCATGTCCTGAAGGAACCCGAGCTTCCCGTGCTCCTGGAACGCAGGAAAAGCGTGAGGGTGTTTGTCCCTCTGGGCACTGGGCTCGGGCTCTCCTCTGGTTTGAGCAAGCCTGATGGGGTGTTTTTTCCTGCACTGTTCTGTTCAGGGTCTTTCCCTGGGTGCCAAATTTTGCTCCTGACAGCCATACTCCATCCAAATCCACCATTCTGTAGCTGTGGCCTTTCTTCTTTGAGGATGAAAGAATTCGCTGTGGTTTGGGGTTTCATCCACTGCCTCCAGACCTAAGCATGGCAGGGTGGGCTCACCAGCTCCTTAAACACACGCACCACCGGGCATCTTCCCTGTCGGCCTTGGGATAGGCTCTGTGGTCAGAAAGAAGCTAAGGTGAACCTCACCTTGTGTTTCATCAGCTGGGTTTGCTCTGTTTGCTTTGATTGTTTTCTCACAAAATGTTTAATTTCCTGCCGGTGCACTGTGGTGATACACTTTCAACACACGGAGAAGGAGGAGAACAGTACTTTCATCGCTGCTTTGGGAGAGGTGTTTTTGTTGTTTTCTTTTTTTTTAATGTTAACACCTGAGATGAGGGGAAGTCCCAGCTGGTTCCATCTCTTCAGGCCTTGCAAAGGCAGTTTCAGAACAGGAATGCATTTGGGAGGCTCCTGCTTAAGAAAGCACTCAAAATCCAGGAGTCTTTATTGCCAGTCAGGTTAGCTTACGGTAGCTAATGTGGTTAAGAAAAGATCACAAAAGTGAGGGGGTTTAAAACTCTTTTTACAGTTCTTCAGTGTCTATCCACAAAGTTAATCCTAACGTAAACAAAGAATAACACGATTTATATGCCACTAAATGCAAACTTGTGATATTGCAGAACACTGCAAAGCTAAGGCTTGCTCTAAATACAATCTGTTCCATTTTTATGCCCTTACACCAGCTGGAAATGCAAGCTTTCTTATCGTGATTTCAAATATTGATTTGGCTAGCATACATCAAAACATTACCTTAATGTATTAAGCAGAATGTTTATTTTTGGGTTTCACACTTCCAGCCCTTTTAACACCTTAATGTGCTCTTGCATTTTGTCGCACTCCTAATTATTTTCCCCCCTTCACCTCTGCAGTTTATTCTTACATTGCTGAAATCTAACCGTATGCCTAATGAAACGGAGCTAAGCACGCTGGCTCCGACAGAATACAGCTTCCTCCTTGGATGTGCTTACAGAGAACCACGGGCCACAGAGTACAAAATTCCAGTGAAAAGAGTAGCAGTGTTTACAATTTGTGTAATGCATTTGGCTGTCACAAGATGGTCTTAGCCTGAATGAGAGGCAACTTTATACTAAAGTGTAGGGACACACAGTTGTAACTTTTAAAAATATATAGTTCTCTTCTTAACAACAGTGACTTTCTTCATCTAATCGTGTTTATCAGTAGAACAGAAATGCACATGTCTTACAGCAAAATATATTGTTCTCTCTCCTTCTCTTCATAAAAGGTTGGCAAACTTTGTCAGTAAAACCTGGAAATGGTTTTTGTCCCCATGTGTATATGTGTCCATTTTTTTAAATCGCTAATTCATGCCCTTCCTTGTGAAGATGAGACTGGCAAAGAGGTGTGCACAACGCTCTAGGCAGGTGTTAAAAGGCCTGGGATTTGTGAGGCTTCAAGAAGTCAGGCGTCTTTTAATAACCCCGTAGGTGCTCTGTGTTTTTACCGTTCCCGTAAGCAACGGCTGTTCATGAACCAGAACATCTCAGCACCCGGATGGTGCCAGACAGTTGGACAAAGAAGGGTGGAGGGATGAATACCTATTCTGGTTGTCCAGTTATTTTTCCCCACTGTAATACTTAAAGCTGTACGTAGCATGATACATATCTCTCTGTCTTGGCTGGGTGAGGAATGTTTACTAGTGATAATTTTCAGAGGGTCTGCCTGGCTTCTGACTGCATTTAGCCCTTGGGTTTTCCCTGTGAAGGACTCTCCTCCCAGCTGCTCTTCCCTGCAGGTGGGGCAGCGTTTGGGAACAGCGTGTGTCTGTGGTAACAGCACTTCCATTTCTATTTGAACATAAAAAAAGTCCTCAAGAATTTGTGTCTGGGTTCCTGTATATTCACCAACCGCAGGGCAGAAATGGTATCATGGGAATGATGCGTCCAGCCCAAAGAGAATAACAGCTCGCGTGTGGAAGCAGCACTGCACGTGAGATGGCTGCGAGCGAGTGGGTCGGCGTTAGCGGCAGCGATGCGCTGTGGTACCAAGGGGAGAAAAGCCTGAATGTGTGGGGTTTTTTTTTTTTGTATAAAGCAAAATATTTTTACCCAAGTTCTACGTTGAATTGTGAATGTGATTTTAGCCATTGCGAATGGAACGAGAAATAACCAAAGGTTTCCACTTTGTAAAGAACCCCTGTCGGCCAGTCGCACGTCCGACCGTCGCGGTGGCTTCTCGGAGGAACGCAGCCTGCTGAACTCCCTGCCATCCACTGGCACGGAACGAAAGCTCATGTAACATGGTCTGTGGAGAAAAGTGGTTTTTTTAATTACGCAGGGACAGATAAGCTTTCTTAAATGTTTGGGAGGGGGCTGCCTGTGTCTTGCATTGGTAGCAAGTAGGGCAGATGACAGGGTTTGCCCTTCGGAAGGCTGAGCAGGTTTGTGTGGAAGTCATTCTGAGTGTTGCATTCATGTTAGATTTGCACTGGACCATCCAAAATGTCACTGGTCTCTTCGAAGCAGTATCACCCTTCACCCCCCCAGTCCAAAAAAAAAAACTACCTAAAAGGAATGCGCATCTTTCCATGGAGCCAGGAGAGCAGTAAAAGGGAGCACACCCTGAAAAAACAAATTCTACCTGGCTAGAGGAGCGAACAAAGTGCCTGGCTTGACCAGATAATCAGGACGTCCTCCTGTCAAGGGAAGGTCAGATCTGTTCTCGTCTCAGTTCTGTGTGATACAGCGATGTGGCACGAGCGTCTCTTCCGAGAACAGATCCATGTTCTGGCAGCGACTAGAAACATAATTACTTCCCACTTTCCCACCCACGGGAGGCCCGGAATTTGATGCTCAGAACCGTTTCCTTAGCTGATGGGTGGCTGCTTGTGGCCACAGTTGCTTCTCTGTCCCTTGGACCTGACGTTGATGCTCCCGCGTGTTGCAGGTCTGGGCTGTGTTGGCAAAACAGGTGGTCCCCACGGTGGGCTGGCGTCCCCAGCGATGGTCCCCACTGTGGGCTGGTGTCCCCAGCACGGGCAGGGATGTCACGGGCTGTCACCGCTCGGCGGCGGCTGCGCAGGCTCCTGGTGACGGGCAGGGTCGGAGGGGAGGCACCGCCTGGAGCTGCAGGGCTCTCCTTTGCGCCAAGTCCACGCGAAGTGCTGGGCTTGCGTAGCGTTCCATCTAGAATAACTCAGCGAACAGGAACATAAACAGCTGAGTGGAGGCAGAAGGCTTCGAGTTGTCTGGCCCCAGGTTTTTCAGCAGTGTCAAGCGTTTTTTGTTATCTCTGAAATTTCCTTTCACCGCCGACTCGAGCAGCGATGCGTGTTAAGAACCAGCTGAAACTTTCGCGCTAAACCCTGCGGAATCTCCTGCTCTGTTGGAGAAATTCTCTCCCTCAGACAAGCTGTGACTTCTGAATTTCCCAACCCTGTTGGTAGGGAAAGTGGAATTACTAGCTAGGAGATACCTAGTTTTCTAGCAGTAAATCAGAAAGTACTGGAAAACTTCCTTGCTGCTCGAAAATCGGCGGGGTTTCAGGTTGTCCAGCAGCCCGTAGCCAGGACCCCGCAGATTCGGGGTGCTTGTTGCAATGGCACCTCCGCAGCCTCCGGAGTTATCCCCCCCCAACGCAGCTGGGGCTTGCGGCTCTGGACAAGCTGCTAACCCGAAACTGGAGCGCATTCACAAACCACCCCCATTTGTACAACACGATGAAGGAACAAGGAATATGAAAACACAGCTTCTGAGATCTCTGTGAAAGATTCTTATTATCCTGCCCCAGATGGCACCAGCTGTACTCCTGGACCAATACTAAATGACTGCGGCTTGTGCCAAATATGTACTTGAGTGGGTTGTACATGCCCTTTACAAATAGAAGTTGAATGTTAATAGATACTGAATGAAACCCATTGCCAAACCAAACAGAGCCCCTGGATATATACAGGGCATGCAGGGAAATTATACATTTCAGCAACGCTTGCCGCAGAATGTGAGCAAAGGATTTCAAAGTGTTGGTGGATTTAATGCAGTCGTGGCTAATTCTCCGTATGCTAATGGCTGTGTGAAGATGCGGGAAGAAGAATGAGCAGAGGTTAAAAGACCACTGCACTAATATCATGTAAATTCAGGACAGGGTCAGCGTATGGTGTTGTAAACAACATCACATCTCGGAGTACATGGAGTTCTGATCCTTTCAGGTATTCGAGCCTTTGTCTGCTGATATAACGCTTGCCTGTCAGCCCCACGGTCAGAGGCCCAATCTTTTTTTCTTCAGTTGCTGAAAAGGTCCCAGCGCCACATCGGGGCAACATACTGGCTGCCTATTCTCCTTCCCTATGGAACGCAATCACTGGACAACTCTGCTATAATTCACTCCCTGGCCAGCCCTTTGAAAAGGTGGGCTGCCTCAGTGCTGTTAGCCCAGCAAGATAAATCATGTACTCGAAATTAACTTCCATTGAAAGGAAGGGGTGGAAGAAAAGCCGACTGGTCAGGCGGAGCATGCTAAAGAAAAGATGACTAGAGTTGATAAATGTCATTGCGGATAATTTGGGGGCTGTGATTAAGATCTTATCTAGGTAGGAAGTAAATAGAAAAGACTTAATAAAAGTCCTACCCAGGGATCCGTCCTTATGAACTTGTGAAGTTTTAATTTTTTTTTAAGTGAATATTGAAGAGAGGACCAGAAAGGTCTTCATTAAAGGGAAAGTTGTTTTCAGGGTGCTGCCTAAAGAGATTTGAAAAGCGCCTGGGTGAAACTGTACATCTTCCCCCCCACTCCTTTTTCTCCTCCAGAGGAGAAAGAAAGCATCTTTGTCTAAAAATTCCTTTAAAATGTTAAAGGATAAACAACTGGGGGAGAACTGATGCGGATTTCTGGGTAACAATCATCTGTTTTTTCTCTTCTCTTTTTCTTTCTCTAATGAATGGGCTTTACTGCCATAAAATTCCCTACAAATAAAATGTAACCTTATCCCCAATATGTGTAAGGGAGAGAACGCAGAGGCCTGTTTGTCCATAAATTCGCATACTGCTTGCTCAGAAAGCATAAACTGCCTCCTATTTTTATTGTGCTGGCTAGCATTTGCTTTTATTATATTATTAGCAGTAGTTTGCCTTTTTTTTTTTTTGGTTCAACCAATTACTTCAGCAACCTGCAAGCAATGAGCAGAAGGTGGTAGTAAACCGGGCGAACATCTGCGAGGCTGAGTGGCAGGGCTGTGGAGCGCAGTGTGAATTCCCTGTCCCCGGAGAGGCGGGGAGCCCTCTCCTCCTCCTCCTCCTCCTCCTCCTCCTCCTCCTCCCGCTACGCGCTGGCGGGGCGGCACGCACGGCCTTTACCCCGCGGAGCCAGCGCAGACAATCCGCAGCAGCTGTACAGCTGTTTTCCGTGTATAGACTTCTGTTAGCTAATGAGAATGTTTAAAATTTTATTGAGGGGTGTATCCTGTGATCTGTAACCTACCTAATCCAAATCTCTAAGGGACATTGAACTGCTAGAGGTTTCCAGAACCCCTGAAATGCCACCTCTTAAATTACCCAGGCTGCTTATTTACTTTCTCCATGTCTTTCTACCAGTTTCCCCAACATATAGAACATATTTTGATATGGAAACTGGGTAATAGATGTGAAAAAAAATGCGAAAAAGAACAGATAAGGGCGCACAGAAAGGAGACGTGAAGAGCCAGGGGCACTGTGTTATTACCCAGACTCCAGCACATTGAGTTTGGAGAATCTGGGAGACAGCAAAAGGTATTGGGGTCTCTCATCCCCTTGCACCTCCAAGTGCTCTTCCTGCCGTTCCAAAAACCAACGGGAAAAGGCAAGAGGAGCGGGTAGTCACAAGCGGTGTGTCTTTCAGGAGGTCTCTGATATGGAGTCAATCATTATACAGCAGCGAAGGACAAAAGCAGAACCTGCAGCGGCGAAGTGCTGCTGCCCTGCGCCCAGACCAGCAGCTGCGTCGCGACGGAAGCGTTGGCGCGACGGGGACGTTTCCAGAGCTCGGTTGAAGCTGGTCTTCAACGCAGATACATTTTTCCGTGTGTGCAGAGGTCAGTGTGATGCACACTGTGCTTCGGCTGACGAAATATAATGGTAAACCCACCCAGGGGAGGGGAGGGGAGGGCCCGATCCCGTCCCACAAAGGGCAGTGGGAAGCACTCCGCCGAGCCCTGGGAAAGGAGAAGGGTAACCAGCGCTGTCAGGCTTTTACGAGAGCTCTGCTGGCTTTACTGGGTATGCTGGCTAGAAGGTGCACTAACTGCAGTTCCAACTCCGAGACGCCGGCAGCTTTCTTTGTAATTAAACACTTACTTAAGTGTGTGAGTGCGTCGTTGCTTTCGTAGCCTGGGGAGAGTTGTCTTGCTTGTATTTATTTTAAGATCCTGCAGTAACAAAACTTGTGAAGTTCCAATAGAAGCTGCAAATTTAAAAAGTGCATATTCCACTCAACAAAAACATTGAATTTCGCGGAGCAAGAGCTGAAAAACCAAGTCTTTTCTTTCCGTTTGTAAATTCCCTGTGTGCTGATGCAGATTTCTATACTTGTATTCCCAATTTCCAAGTCTGAGCCAAAGTTTAGAGTTTCGTGCTTTATTAAAAGAAACGTCTGCCTCGGGGAACTGGTTAGGCACCACTTGCCATCGGTGTGCCGGTGGTCACTTGAGCCATGAGAGACTCCGCTGCTCCAATATGGGTTATCTGCATTAAAAAATATAAAATCATAAAATGGCTATAAATGTTGGCAATCAGATGACAAATAGATGCTGTTCTTGTGGTGCTTTTTGTGCCCGTAAGTGTAGAGATACCAATGATTATGATAAAAATTTCTGTGCAAACTAACTACCATTTCTGCAGCTAGCAGTGAGTGATAAGGTAGCTGAAAATGATTAAATGCAACTTCCATCAGATTTTGGAGAGATGTTTGCCAACCGTGTTATGAGACGCAAACAGATCTTAAATACAAAATGCAAAAAAGAAAACTGCAAGTCTGTCACACAAGAAGCACGCAACGTGCTTCCGTGTTTTCTGTATCCGTACCTTCCCTGCAAGCTGTCTGCTCCCCTTCTCACAGCCGATGGATGCAGGGATTTCCGTTCTTCCTTTACAGAAATTCCGAAGGTGGTTACTGAGCTGACTGTTTTTCTCACGTATTCATATTGAACCAAATCACCTGCCAGTCTTCTGCTGGCCTGTCTTTTTCTATATGTTTGCTGTGGAAAATTAAATGTTCTTTAGAAATTTCTGCACTGAAAATTTCTGTTTCAAAATACAAAAATTTCTATTTCAAATACAAAAACTATCCTTGTTCAAAACATACTTTGAGTCTAATTCGTGAACGCTTTCCCAGCTATCACCATCATCATTTTCCAGTGATCTCACCAGCATGTCAAAATCTCCCTTGTTAATGACTCTGAGAAAACTGTGGACCCAATAAACTCCATGTCAGGTAAAGAATACAGTGAGGATTGGAAAGTGACAGATAAAGCAAATATCCTGCTCCTAAACAAACACAGCAGGACAGGAGAAGATGACAAATGATGGGATTGTGTCAGCTTGAAAACAGATTGGACTAATGGCATGCTGGACTTTGCACTCCGGGGGATCAATACTCTATCAGGCGAGAGAGCCCGAGACCTTGTGAACAGCATTTGTGTGGACAGAGGAGAGAGATTTGCTGATAGCGCCTGCGCTTGTTGCTCGCACTGCACCGTCTCCGTGCACGGCAAAACTTGAATGTAAGCCTGCAAGGGGAATTCTGTGCCGTCTGATTTCTGCAGGCTGGGGGGAGCCTTGCCTGCTGGCAGCCCTTCCTGCCATGCTGGAAAGGGAGATGTGGCAAAGCCTGCGTCTCTGCGCAGTTCTGGCACTGCGCTGGGGGCTGCCAGGCTTCGGGCTCGTTTCTCTTCTTCCTTTCAAACCTTCTCTTCTTTGTTTTGTCTTGGGGGCAGGGATGTGGAATTTAGTGCTCATGAAGAGAAAAAAAAAAAGGTTTATGTTTTGGACTTCAGGGCAGACTGTGCACATAGAAAGAATACTTTTTTCCCTGTCTTCGTCCACTTCTGTTCCCAAAACCTCCTGTTGGTATAAACTGGGTTCACTCTCTGTGGAACTCGGAAAAACTGATGGGATCTGATTTTTTCTATGCTATTTAGCTGCATGATGCAGAAATATGTCCCTTCTTCAATACAAATATGCATTTACATATATATATGGGGGGGGGTGGTGGAAATAGCTGGCAGTCGTTTGGGATAGGCAGATCTTGTCTGTGCTTGATGCCTAGACAGCGGGCGTAATGCCAAGTGGGGTGTCCCAGTGGCAGCGGTCAGGACCCTTCCGCTGTTCCCCAAGCACCATCTCCTTCTCCAGCAGGATTTCTCTACCACCCGCCCCTGCTCTAATTTTCACCTCAAGAAATATTTCCAGTACCGGGGGCCAGCAGAGGTGTAAGGCTAAAGATTTGTCTTTGATAGCCATGTTCTTTTCAGCTGCTGGTTGCACTGAGGGCTTAAAATTGGTGTTAAGCACTGTGTTGGTTTTCCGTTTGTCTCCCATGAGCGGCAGCAGGCAGGGGACGCAGTCCACAGGCTGCCCAACATGAAGAGGGGAGTTTCTAGGGGACGAGGCGATGTGGATGAGAACCCTTTGGGAATCTTCATAGCTCTTGCAGGGCTGGACAAAGGTAGATGTGGTCTCCCCTTCCCTTCCTTCTCTAGGGGGAAAAAAAAGAGAGGCAGTTTAGGCCTTTTGTTCGGCAGTGGAGGAAGAGAAGTAAGAATGTGTGCGGGCTTATGTGCAACACTGAAATGCCCCTGTAATAAAAGGAAGGGAAGAGACTGAAAAATGCCTCGAAGTGAGGAAAGTGGAAGGCACCCACTGCCTCGGAGCGGGGTGGGCACTTCTAAATCTCTTCCCAGAGCAGGCAGGAGAGCTCCGGTTCCCTCTCCGAGGAGCAGGCTGCACCTGGATATATCCGTTGCTGGTGCTCAAAAGCCTTTGGTGCGACTCTGTCGAGCTTTGAAGCTTTCTGCCTGCTGCAGCCCCCAGCTGACGCACTTCTTTTAGGGGCCAGTTTGGTTTTTTTCATTTTGTTCTTAAGGCTCTCGAGACTCCTCCCCGCCGATTAGCAAGTCCAGAGTCCTGCTGGGACTGCACCCCAGGCTGCACCCTTCCTTTCCTTCCTTTTCCAGGGACTGCGAGACAGCCCCTTCCCCTGTGCCCGATAACGAGCGGCGCGGGGGTCTTGGGCTGTGAGCCCGTGCGTCCCCATGGCAGAGGGACGCTGAAGCCCTGCTCTGGCTGTTTTAGACATTATTATTTAGATTCAATCTGAAGGCTTTGCGAGCCTGAAACTTTCCTGAAGGGCCTCTTTGACGTTGGAGTGTTCAGACTCAGTCCCGTCCCTTCTCTTTTCACGTCTCGAAAGCCTCCAGCAGCTTTGGGCAGAGCAACGGAGGCTGCGGGCTGGTGCGGGGACCCTGGGCTGGGTGGCCCCGTCAGGCACCCCGGCTCCGAGCTGCACCCTGCCTGGGGGTGAGTGCTGACCCCACTATGGGCTGAAATGAGGGCCCAAGCATCATCTTGTAAAACACACCTAATTTGCTCCGTTCGAATGTCTTTTATTAAAAATAGGTGTTTCTGTCGTTATGAGAGTTTTCCCCTTTCCTCTGGCATGCTCAAAAGAGTTAACTATTTTCTGATAAATTGCACTCTCTTTAATAGCTATTAGTTGTTTACCTGAGCTAATAAGATTAATGTCGTATTGAATATGGAGAAAAAAAAATCCCTTGGAAAGACCAACACATGCTTTTAGATTTATATGCTAATCATGAGCATGAAATTAATGCTAAGGAGACATTGCAGGAATGCTTTTGCTTGATCAAGAAAACAGAAAGAATGAACAAACTTCAGCCTGACCTTACATATCCTATCCTACAGACCCCATTGCAGGGCTCGCCGGAATGAAATCGGTAGGACTGCTCTTGTGAGCAAGGGTTGGTAGGATCAGCCTTGGAAATGTGTATTTTTAACTTTGAAAGGTCAGGTTCAGAACCCAGGAGATCCGTATATTGCTTGTGCTTTTGCAAGGTGTTTATTCAGCTTTAAAGTCTCTTCAGAAAGAGAAGGAAAGACAGCCTCTTGTGTGCCTATCAGTTTCTCTGTTGATATTTCTCTCTACCCATTTGATATTTTAGATAAATAGGCATTATCTCATCTGAAGGAACTCTTTGGAAGGCAGAAAGTATTTTTTATTAGAGTCTAATAAGCTGCTATTTTAGATATTATATATATATAACTATGCTATAGAAAGGTGAGGTTTATATGAAGGCCGTTTAATAAAAGACGCACACTAAATCCAAGTAAAATATATAGAAATAAATCATGGGGAAATTTAGCCACGAACAATGTAAACATTTTTAATAGCATAGTATTTAATTAAAATCAAGAATTTTCAGTTTGTGTAGAGCTACTAGAATGCACGTGAGTTGCAATAACCTATATGGAACCTATTTACTTAAAAATAAATGCATTTTGACCTCTGAAAGGCTGTGTATATTCCCCCCGCTTTCCTTGTCTCATGAACACTGATGCAATGCAAATTAAGAATTGAAGAAATTGATGAAGCTGAAATGGAAACATGGTACTACCAGCCTTGTGCAGAAATAAAAAGCTCTGCCGCTGTGTGCCATGCACCCACATCCTTCACGCATGCGGAAGGTTCGGTGAAGTTCTGCAGGACGCGCTGCAGGCCACCATTCCCTCCCACTTGCTGGGACCACTGCCCCTCCAAGCCCTCCGCGGCCGCCTCGCCGTGTGCGCACGGTGCGTGCCATTCCGGAGCCGCATCCTGCGCGACGTACGAGCATAAACGGGGCAACGAGGACGGCCGGGATTGTATTCCTACCCGTGCCCGTCACGCAGCGAAGAGCCCGCCGCAGAGCAGGCTGTGCCCCCGCGGCAGCCCCGCCGTCCGACCCTGCTGCCTACCTTGCGAGGGTGGGGGGCCCCTGTGGCTCTCCCACCAGGAACACATTCCGAGGGCAGTAAAGAAGCTGACGGGGAATTGCTAAGGCATAAGAGCCATTACGGAGCTGGAATTTGCTTCTTAAATAATTTTTGGAGTGGCATCCTCTCCCCTCTTTCCAAGGCTACTGGAGAAGAGGGAATGCTCATGTACCTTGCTTTTAGTGCTGGAGGCAAGGAGGTTATAAAAGCGTTGCCAGTTAAGGATCTCTGCTCCATGGGAGCTGACCTGGCTCAAAATCAGAGTTGGGGGTGTGTACTGGGGGAGGGAGGGCAGGCAGAGAGAAGTTTAGTCTCAGTATTGTCTGGCTGGCTTGGTTACTGCCATGATCTCACTGCTCCTGGTTGTCAGACAGTACTAAAATAATAGAAATGATACGCTGAGAATGAGAAAGTGAAGCCATTTTACGTATATTTCAAACGTTGCCTCTGTTTTTATGAATTTTCTTGAACACCAGCAATTTAAACCAAGTAACAAGCAGAAAAACCCTCTCTTATTATCTTTTCTCCCTTTTCTGTAATTTATGCATAACGTGTGCTCAGAGAAGCTAGAGCAAAAAGGAGTGTTTTGCATTTATTTTGGCTTGTCTTCCCTCGTAACATGGTTGCTTGGGCCAGAGAAATTGCACGTCATATGGGTGGTGGGGTGGGGGCAAGCTTTGAGAATCCCAAGAAATGCTTACACCTCTTTTCTGCTTAGCTTTAATAATAAATGCATTGCTTCACTGAGGCTTTAATTGGAATCAGTTGAGGTATATAATAAATTAAAGCTAATTCTCCACTCAAGTATCTCAAAGGAATCTACTAATTTTGTTTCACAAAATCAGAAAGCTTGGACGTGTCTGTGCGCAGAGCCAGCGGCCGAAGGACTCCTCACCTGTGCAGCACAAGGGATCTGCATGCCCGTATGTGTGCTGCATGAAACAGGGACACTTTGCATTTTCAGAAGCATTTTGCCTAAAATAGGAACCCTGAAAAGAGCCTAGATGTACATCACGAGTTATCTGTGGCGTGCCAGGCTACTGCAGCGAGTTACCTTAACAGCCAGCTGCACATGAGGGAAAGTATGCGCGTTTGTGTTTGACAAGTAAAAATGCATTGAAGCTGCCACAGTCATTTGTCTTTATTGTAGCCCTAATTTGAATGAAAGCAAGTGCTAATAGAGGACACGGTTTAAGAAAACTCTGCACATTGGCATAAATATCTTGCAGAGGGAGAAACTTGCAGTATGATTTAATAGCCTGGTTTATCTTTGCTCCTGGCAAAGTTTGCTGGCGTGGTGATGCCGGTTCCTGCTGCAGTTTTTATCAATGCATAATGCTTCCTATTCCCCCGCCCCCTCCAAACTTCCCTAGCGAACTCAGCTAGAAACGTATCGATTCCATGCTGCGACAGAGTGGGACAGTGCCCTGCTCTGCAGAGGGCTCTCGCTGTTTCCCTTTTATGAACAGTCACAGACTGTGTCTGTCAGCACTGCTTGTCCTGTAGTACGTCTTCCTTGTGATTCACAAGACGAGCCGCTCATCAAGGCGAGACAGACGTGTTAAATAAAGTGCCATCAGGCCTGCTCGCTCGCACAGTGGTAGCCCATTGTGCTGCCATACGGGTGAGCTGGGGATGGGTTTGCCCCTTTGGAATCCTTTTTAATTATCTTTAACATGATTCCAGCTTGAAATGATATTTCAATTGGGAAGAACTTGGGGCACAATTACCTTCTTCCGTGTCTTTGTAAATATTCATGTGCCGATTTGTTCAGATGGGGACTGGGGGTAGGAAGCCGTGACAGGATGAAGTGGGAAGAATCTGACAGTTTTAAGTGTAAACATTAAGACCTTGGATGGAGTAGAACTAGAACTGAAAGCCATCTACTTTCACAGAAGTGTTTTAGGGTAGGTTTTTTTTCCTTCATTTTAACCATTTTTAATTCAACGTAAAGTGAAGTGCAACTACTCTTTGACTAAAATCAACAAGTGCAAGGGCTGTAAAGATCTGCTGTGCTGTTGGGAAGGCAGCCAAACGATAGAAACTGTCTTGTGAACAANNNTCNNCTNCNCNNCTTTCCCCCCTTTCCCCCCTTTTTCTTCCCATCTTCCAATATAGATCCTAATATTTTACACTGTATTGAACAACCTGATGCATGACTCCCTAAGGTCTTTGAAATTGGTTTGGGATCTCGTTTTGGTGACTCAAGGGAAATACCTGAACAAGGCTGCAGGTTTTACCTCTCAAATTCTGCTTAACCCTTTTTTTTCTCTCTCCCAGATTACCCATCTCCTGGTCATCTGCTGCTGACCAGATGCTAAACTCCCTTGGGACTGTAACTTGGCAAGTTTGTGCTGGGCAGTATTTGAAGACCAAGGCATTAATTTGAATTCAGCTCTCTAGAGAAAGATGCTTTGTGCAACCAAACCCCTCCCAACCCTCAAAGAGCGATGTTCAGGCTTTTAATAGCATGCTTTCTGGGTCCCATGGGAGGCTGGGGAAAATAGAAATACTTTTAACAGGTTCTAGTTTAAAAAAATCCCACAACAAACCCTAAATAATTAAAAAGATGGATACAGTCTGGTTTAGACCTCTTGTTTATTCAGTATTATTTAATTTCACAAATATTAAGTTTCCCTTTTCCATCATCAACACCCCTCCCAGGGGATGCAAGTTACCACCAATTTCATTCTTCTGAAGCCTCATTAATGTCACCAGTTGTTCACTTTGACTTACGGGCTTAAATTACCAGAGGCTGGAACAAGTGTAAATATAGTTGGGCTGCCCTTGAAAAGCCCATCCACACTTAAAATTTCTGCAGTAAACAAGAGCTGAGAAAGTCAAGATGCTACAAATGTGGTTGGGTTATTAAGATAACTCCCTCAAAAACTCCTTGACAGCAGACAGAACCTAAACCAAACAGCGTAACAATGCCAGCTGTGATAAGATAGTAAGACCAGAAGATGCATGAGTACTGGTCACAGAAGAAATATAATGCTAAATGCCTAAACAAAAGCAAGGTAGCAGGGTAACTTCTGGCTGTTCATTCCTCACTCGGGTCTGCAGCACAAGGACTGTTGCTGCTGACAAGGAACACAGGTGTCTGCTCTTAATTACACACAACATTTGGGGCCAAAGTTAGCTGGGTAGCGAGGATGTAAGGTTCAGATTAATGACAGAAAAAATCATGGATTGAATGGGAATGGTGAGGGATGTAAGACACCCCTGGCCTGTATTTCTGAAGTTGTTTCCCCTACCAAATAAAGTACAGTTAGAGCCGCCCCAACAGTGAGAGTGTAGCTCTGCTGGTTTCTCCCAGAATATTTACTTCAATGCTGGGGAGAGGCACTAAACCAACAAACACGAGTTGCTGTCATGCTTTGCTTTCTCCTTAGGTGTAGTAGTTATAAACGTACATGTGATGTTGACTTATATGTTCTGTGCCTTTTAAAGCTTCAAGCTGCAAAATAGAATGTAACTACCAACCAAGTACATGCAAATAACAGGGGTAGTCCAGCCTGTAGCATCAGATGAGCTTCAACAGGAGGAGGCTGAGTGCTTTTAAAGAAATACAGCGAGGGGAAAACATGGTTTGCATACAGAGATTGTCAATAACCTTAGGCTGAGCAACACACATGCAGAAATATTTCCTGAACCTCACAGTTTTACAAGAGGGTTTATAATACTGGCACCATAGCGAGATGATGATTTAGTAAGAAAAAACCTGTATTTGACTCACGTGCTTGTGGCATAATGAACATAGCCACACGAGTTAAATAATTTCACATGCAGACATTAAGCTGTTAGTACAATAGTTAAGTGTTGGAAGTTTCATCCTTGCTATTTCTTCTCCAAGAAGAGCCCCTTGGTATTTAGATTAGCAACAGGATATAACAAACTCGTGAACATGTCAAAATTCTCGTGTTGGGAAGACCTGTGTGGCTGGTCTCCGTAGCTGTGCTGTGCAGCAAACCGCAGCAATTAGTGCTGTGGCTGGAGGACGGGCCGGAGGGAGCAGGGCAGGCGCAGCCAGGGGTGGCTTGGCAAGGCGCTCCCGGGAAGTCCCGCCTGCTTTCCAGTATTATGTGTGCGAAGCCAGTGGGACGCGAAAATGTATGTAAAGAGTGCTTACGTAAGTGTAGCCATAGAAAGCAACCAGGATCTCAGAAGTACAAATGCACTGTATTTGCAGATACAGCCAAGTATCGTGGACGTCAAAGGATGAAAGACAAACGGGATTTTCTAGTACAAAGTTTTTCTGGTAACAGAGAAGATAGATTTTTGTTGCATCTATTTTTTATTTGTTTTAAAGGTTTGAAATTGCAAGCTGGTTGGGCAATTACAAACTACAAATGTTAATTAAAAACAAAACAAGGCAACAACAAGCAATAGGAAAAAGTTCCTTGATGGGGAACAAAAACATTTTTGTTGAGGCCTAATAGAAGTTTGAGCTTTGTCCTAAAGCTCTCTCCAGTCTGCAGTGCCTCTCACTTATTGAATAAGTGAAATGAAGCCCTTGGCGAGAGCTAGTAAGTGTGGGACAAAGGGCAGCAGTGAAAAATGAACACAGTTTCAAAATGCAGAGAAACAGATGTGAATCTGCAACAGAGAAAAGGAGGAAGGGAAGCCCATTACAGGGACCATACCCAGGGCAGAATTTAAAGCTGCAAAACATTTTGCTTACTGTCTTGCTTGCACCACACGGTATTTTACAGACTCGTCCTCTTCATTATCTGTGATAGTAGGGTACAGAGAGGCCACTTTTCAAACATCTGAAGATTCTTGAGGAATATGCATCAAAAGACCTCAGGCAGGGCGGGGGGAAGGAGAAAGGTGGGCGCTTATTAAGTCCTGCTAATGTTAGTGATGTATTGAGTGAAACATCATGAAAAATGAAAGCAAATCCTACTATAATCTTGACAGAACAAAAGGCTTTCAGTTAAAACAGAAAACTGCTAAGGCGGTATATATCAAACATAACTTTTATATTAAATGTGCATGTGGTAGAATATGGATCACATTATAAGAAATGTTGTTTGGCTTTTTTTCTTCAATGAGCACCTAGAGCTCTTGCTTGGGAAACATTTGGACAGTGCGCTGCTCGCTGTTGGTAAAATTAGATTTCTTGTGTTTTGTAATTATGAGGGATTTGCCCATCTGCACTTGGAAGAGAAAGAATTTTGCTCATCAGTCATTAAGTACAAGGTTTACATGTCTAGCCTGAGTGAAAGTAGCTGTACTTCTCATTCATCTTTTCTTGACAGGATAAAACCAATATATTGAAGCAGTTATTTTTAAAAATCCCACCTTTTATGACCACTTAATGGTATCAAATCTATCTGATGACTCAGTTTCTTTGAGCACGACTTCCCCAATTCTAATTACTGCAACCTTTTGTTCTAAGAATAATAAAATATAAACCAGAGTTGGCACAGGAGCAAAGTGCCCCCTAGCAAAAGTCAAGTGCTTGCAAAGAAAATAAAACTCTCCCAGTTCCTCCTTGAAGTCCAGTAGCTCTCGCAACAGCAGTTGTTTCCTTTAATGCATTTAATTTGTCACAACTGGAAAAAAGTCTTTTAAGATACCTCTATCCTTAAAAGTGAATGTAGTCCTCTTTGGCTCCTCTCGCCTGGTGCCGAAGTCGTCATCTTGGCAGTGAAGAGAATTCATGTATTAGTTTAGGGCTCAAGCAACATAAACAAAACTCAAGTGGCTGGAGGGAAAAAAGGATCATTATGTGAGTGAAAAAAATTAAACATCTTGACTCAACAAATGCTACAGTCCTGTCTTATACCAGACTGTCTGTATGCCAAGTTACAAAAAAGTCATCTGACTTGAGGGGGGGCAGAAAGGGAAACAGGGTTTATGTTTCGATGTGCAGACACATAATACAGTAAAAAAGTGGAAAGCATTTTTCTACATAGAATTTTTTGAGCTTTTTTTTTCTTTTCCCTTTTATGTCTTTAGAACTGTTTCACTACAAATGTAGTTGTACCAACTGCAAATAAGGGTCAAAAAGGAAGTTTGTATTCCTTAGCATAGTGGGGAAAAACAAACCAAACCAAAACTCCAGCCGATTTCTTTATGGCTGTCCAAGGAGGGCATCGTCACGTGTTGGGCCGTCTTCTCGAAAGAAACCATGACAGATCGGAGGGAAAAGATTTCTCTATCCATCTTGTTATGTCACCTCTTATAAATCAACGTATCTTAATTAATTACATTCTTTTCATACCAAGACTTTAAAATTGATGAGTGTGTGCCAGTGTGTATATATTGCTCATTAGCTGCATGACTCTACAGAGTTTCTGTACTTTATTCCCACATGTTTAAAAACTCAGCACACTGCGGACATCTCATTTTACTTACTGTATGGATAATTGTCTCAGTCATGGTGACTTAATTGTGTTATTACCCTGCAGCAGACATGGGAGATGCATAAAATTATTCTCTGCATGTGTATGCATTTTTACCTGTCACATGCATGCACATAAATATCTGTACCTAAATGGGCATACACAGGGACCTCAGAATAATTCCACTTAAGGATAACAGCATATTTGGGATATCAGAGGGGCATGTCTTTCAATTGCTTTTCTCATTTATAAATAAAATAAGAAGTCAGCAGCCAAAGGGTTAATTCTGTGTGATATCAGCAATAACAGTTCCTTAGACAACCCAACAATGCAGAAGGTCACATACTAAATATTTCTGTCTCTCATTCTGACATGCCAAAATTTACTTGAAAAAGAAATTGAAATGAAGCTGAAATGGGTCTCTTAACTTAGCTAATAACTAGGCACATTTGATACAAGCTACAGTCTGAGCTGCAGAGATTGATTCGAGCGACTAAAACAAGGCACAGTTTAAAGGGAAGCAGTCTAAAATGAGTTCTGCTGGTGACATCGGAACAGAAATATTTAAGGCTGTGGGTACAGATGAGTGTCGATCTCTGGGCAGACCATGCTCGTCCTGTCTCATTATTTCGCCAGTTGTTTGAAGAGCACTAGCCATTCCTGCCAGAGCCGCAAAGGAAATGGTGAGGGGAAGAGGACAACATGGAGAGTTTCCCAGACTACAGCTAGCATGGGGAGATAGCAACCAGATGGAAACTGTCAGTAATAGTGAGGATATTGCTCCTGCTGTTTGAAAATGGACAGAGTAAGGAATGAAGGAAAAGAGGGGGAAGAGTCTTGAGTGAAAGATGAATTGTACTGAAGAGCAGAAAGGAGATAACAAAACATAAGTGGGGAAGGGGTGCGTGAGTAGCTCTGGGTTACAGAAGCCTGGCTCTACAGTGTGCTAACAAACAAGAACACTGTTACTGAAAAAATAACTGAGTTTACAAAATTTGTTTTACATTTACCTAGGGACAAAACGTCGATCTTTCAGCAATAGCATTAAAATCCAGACAGATTTGGTCTCCAGAATACTTTGTAAATAGGGCAATTGCTTGGGACGAAGGTGCAGGTTCAGATTTCTGTCTGCTTAATCTGGAGCTGGAATTTAAACCCAGGTCTCCCTCAGGGTGTCACCTGCCTGAAAGCAGCCCCATGTGGGCAGATGTAATGCCTCTGGTGCCATGAACACCAGTTCCCCGGCGGGAGGGCAGCACTGGGGAGAACAACTGATTCTGCAGCCTTGCAGCACAGCACTTGCCTGCAATGAGAGAGACATAGGTTCAAATTCCCGTTCTCTACCCGGCAAGGTCCCCTAACCATTGCATTTCTAGCTATTTTGAGGTGGAGCTGTGGTTTGGATGAATAACTGAGGAAACTTAAAACAAAAGTTC
>Ga0065711_1000798_pt1 | contig 55027 bp, 43 predicted proteins | sample Hoacrofraction12_FD_59098 | JGI IMG/M metagenome (GOLD analysis project Ga0065711, IMG submission 59098) | Hoatzin crop microbial communities from Cojedes, Venezuela - Epithelial fraction 12 v2 (version 2) | ecosystem: Host-associated > Birds > Digestive system > Esophagus > Crop | place... | reverse complement strand
GGCGCGGCGGCCGAGGAGGAGCGGGGCCCCCCGGAGCCGCCGCCAGCAGCGGTGCAGCGGAGCTCGGCCGGGCCGGGGCTGTGGTACGAGAAGGCGGCGCCCGGTGACCGGAGGCTGGGGTGAGGCGCGGCCCGCGGGCATCGCCACGCCGCGGGGTGAGGGGGGAGCTGGGCCCCGAGCTGCGGGGTCCCGTCGGCAGAACGCGGGGCAATTCCCGACATCTGGGGGTCCGGGGCGCGGGGGGCTGGTACCGCGATGGCGGTCACAGCCGGGCTGAGGAGACCGGGGACCTCGCCAGGCCGGCGGACACCTCGCTGGCGGCGGCGTTGGCGTCGCGGCCGCTCCCCCCCAGTAACTTTCTCTGCAGAAAAGCGGTGACGGTCGCCAAGTCGAAGAAGTTTCGGGATCAGCACGGGAAGGTCCTGCTGGAGGGGCAGAGGCTGGTCAGGGACGCGCTGGAGGCAGGGGCCGTGCTGCAGACCCTCTTCTTCAGCAGCGTGGGGCACCTGAAGGAGCTGCCCGAGGCAGAGCTGAAGCGGGCCAGCCTGGTGAAGGTGAAGTTTGAAGACATTAAGAGCTGGTCCGACCTCATCACTCCTCAGGGTCTTGTGGGTAAGTGGCCTTGGAAATAGCCGCAGCGCTGCTCAAAGGGAAACTCCTTTCGCCCTTCGTAAGCAGATAATGACAGCCTCTTCATAACCTTGCTCTGGACATTCTGGCGTGTGTCAAGAGTGGCATAATTTGAGAGAATTCCCTTTCCTTCGGCCTGCTGGGCATAATTTGAGAGAATTCCCTTTCCCTTGGCATGCTGGGCATAATTTGAGAGAATTCCCTTTCCTTTGCCCTGCCGTGGTAACTGTGGAAGTGGTTCCTAGAGTGCCCCAAAGGTTCTAATGCTCCTTTTTCATAGCATGTTGCTCCAGCTCTGCTGGGAAGTAGTTCTCCGTGTCAAGTGACAAACTCTTCTCAGACTTCTCCTAAGCAGTGCTCTCCCCAGTGCTTCCTCCAGCACCTCTTCAGAAAAATTTGGGCCCTCTCCTTGGGGTGTGTTAGCCAGAAGCCTCTCAGCACTTTGTCTCCTCAGGGATCTTTGCCAAGCCCAACCCTGCCAAGATGTCGTACCCTGCTGCTCAGCTCACCAGCTCCTTGCCGCTGCTCCTCATCTGCGACAACATCCGAGATCCGGGAAACCTGGGGACGATTCTGAGATCTGCAGCAGGAGCAGGCTGTGAGAAAGTGCTGCTCACCAAAGGTAAGCGCCTTTCCCTGGGGAAAAAGAAGCGTAGTTTAAGTAATTTGGGGGTAAGGCAGGGAGTAAGAGGTGCTTGAAGGTGTTGCTGCCGAGTTTGTGAGCAGTGCCTGGCACAGGCATGATTTGCTGTGGGCAGCAGCTACTGAACCCGTCCTTCTCACAGCCGCTGCACTGTCGCTGTTTTCCTCCCACCCGTCTCAGGCTGCGTGGATCCGTGGGAGCCAAAGGTGCTCCGCGCAGGCATGGGCGCTCACTTCCGTCTGCCCGTCGTCGCCAGCCTGGACTGGGAATCTGTTCCCAGCAACCTTCCTGCCGGCGTCCAGGTCTGCGTGGCCGACAACAAGGACCCAGGCGCTCGGGCTGAGACCGCGTCCGTGCCGAGGGGAGGGGGCAGGGCTGGCTCTGCTCCTGGCGACCCGAAAGCTCCTGCGAAATCTAAACCCAAAGCCGCTCCTGAGCGAGAGGATGATGAGGGAGCAGCAGGCGTCTGCATCCCAGAGCTGCCCGCACAGTATTACTACGAGAACTGGACACGGACCCCAGTGGCAGTGGTGATCGGCGGAGAGACCCACGGTCTGAGCCCAGACGCGCTCCACCTCGCGGCCAGCACCGGGGGGAAGAGACTGGTCATTCCCGTGGTGCCAGGCGTGGACAGCTTGAACTCCGCTATCGCCGCTGGCATTGTGCTCTTTGAGGGGAAGAGACAGTTGCTGCGGAGGAGGCACGAGAAGGAAGACGAAAGGCAGACGTTCCCTGGCGTGGGCTAACCTGCAGGGGTTTGGGTGCTGGAGAAGCATCTCTTCTCCCTGGCGTGCTGTAGAGTTAATAAAAGCGCAGCTCGGGCTGTTTGGTTTGCAGTAAATGGGTCTGAAAGGCAGCGTTGGAGCTGTGTGCCTGGCGGGGTGCGTGACTCCCGGGCGAGGCCGCGGGCGCTGCGGCCGCACGGTGATGCTCGTGAGAAGGGAGAGGCCTCGGCGCGGGTGAATTATGAACGAGGGTGGGAAGGGAGCTGTGGGCACCGCTGCTTCTCTGGAGGGGAGCGGGCACTGGGCCCCAGGGAGGGAGACCCCCGGGCCTCCTGGAGGGCAGCACGTCGGCTCGTGGCAACCCCCCGCCACAGCTGCGGGATGTGCCGCAGCCCCGGCCAGGCTGCACAGCGCTCGGCACCGCCGGCAGCTGCGTGTCGGTGGACGGCTCCTGCAGCAGCGCGGGCTGCACGCTGAAAAATGCTGCCTCTACGCTGGCTGCGAGTCGCACAATCAGCTACTTCCCACCAGCCCACTCTCCGCTGGCTCCAGTTTCTCATTAGCAAATGGAAATTTTTGATATCATCTGCTTGAAAAATACCCAGAGACGGAGATTCCGCCTCTTCCATGCCCACAGCCTCGTATCCACGTGGTGCAGAGCGCTGCCCGGGCTGGGTGTGCATTGCCTCAAGCCTGAAACTGCTCCAGCCGAGCAATTCTGTCATCTCCAGAGCTCAGTTCCAGCTCTGGTCTCATCAGACTGACCCCAAATGACCCAGTTCTTGGGCAGAAAATTGCTGCTTTGCTCAAGTTCCTGCTGAGCAGCTACGGCAGTGCTGTGCTCTCGGCCTCACTGGGAGCCTGAACCACAGCGTCCAGAGGGGAACAGGGCATGTCCCTCTAAAAAAAAAAAAAAATGACCTCCTGCTGCATGACCAAGTGCTGCAGACCCTGCGGCCTCCCAAAGCGCAAACTCATCACGATTGCCCCCAGACCATCGGGCACCCGCTGAGCGCAGGCAACGCCGCTGCTCAGCTGCTTCGCCGCAGCTCACTGCATGCGCCCGCAACCCTGCGGCGGAGGGTAACTCACCAAAAAGCGCATTTCCTCAGAAATCTCCAGTAAAGGGGTAAGAGTTGAATTTAGGGTTAATTTCGGGTGGGTTGCTCAAAGCCCAACGCCCTGGGAGATGCAGCAAGCCGCAGCTCCCACCGCCTTCATGCCATTGCCATCGTGCTCGGGCCAGCCCCTGCCCCTGGCCCAGCCACACGCAGCCCCTCCGGCCCCCCCAGCTCTGGGACCGGCGAGCCAGGCAGTGCAGCTCCTCCTCGCACAGCTCACCGGTCACTTCACCGCCGAACACGAGCGCCTCTGAACCGCGCAGAACACAGGGTGGATTTATACGGCTCCTGCCTTCCCAGCTCCTGCCAGGGTGGGTTGCTGCCGCAGCGACAGAAGGGGAGAGGCCGTAATCCTGCCATCGCTGAGTAACGAGCTGAAAGGGAAAGCGCTGGCTCGCACAACGGCCGCTATTCAGCACACGACGCTGGCAGAAACCATGGCGGCCGCTGCCAGCTAAGAGCTGGGGGACCCTCGGCTGGGGGGCTGCAAGCAGAGCTCACGGGGAGGGTGGGTGCTCCCCGCTCCGGGGAGCCTCCAAGCAGCTCGTGGCAGTCAGCACCCCGGGGTGAGGAACAGCCAAGAGCCCCGGGGGGAACATGTGACCCCGGCTCAGCCACCGCAGCGCCGGGAGCTGCCGGCACAGGCACCTACCCACGGGGTCTGGCTGGGGGCTCCTCTTCCCGCACGGGTCCCGGGCGGGCTCTCTCTCCCCGATGGTGGGACGCGGCAATCGGGACCTCCAAGGACGAGGTTATTATAACAGTTTTATTACAAAGGTCCAATCACCATGTACAGTTTTTACAATGTCACTTTTTGGGGGCTTGGCTGTGCTGCTTGGGTTAGGGAGGGATTTTTTTTTTTTTTGTTGGGGTTTTTTTGGTTATTTTTTAAAGAACAGCACCAGTAACGTCAGGTTTGGGACACACCTATGAAAAACAGCTCAATCAACTAACATAGAAGGGACAGGACAATTCATACCAGAGAAGAGGAGAGAGGGGACGGGGAGAGCACAAGGGCGAGACGGAGAGGCCGGAGCAGCCCGGTGGCGGTGGTCCTGGCTCAGCAAGCGAGGGCAGGAATATCCGCCGGTCGCAGGTGGGGGACCCCCGACACGCACAGCCAGTGTCTGTGGGCGTGGGGGGTAGGAGGTGGGAAACCCACCCGGAAAGGTCTCACCCCCAGGAGGAAGAGCTCGGCTGCGCCGTGGTCTGTCAGAGGTTGTCAGCAGTTAAGACTTTGTCTTGGCCTCGTCAGGGCACTGGTACTCATCGGTGGAAAGGAGGACGGGCCAGGGGCGAAGGGGACAGTCTCCTTATTGCTTCCTTAATGTCACTTAGTCAGCAGGGGCGGTAGGAAAGGAAAGAAGGGGGAGAAGGAGAAGAAAAGAGCCCCGAGAACCCCATCCACTGCCTGATGCACGTGTTGGGAAGAACACCATGCAAAAAAGATTTGCTTGCTAGCTAGTGCCATGTATAAAATAATGATACAGTAACAGTTCTGGTCTGGTTACTAGAGAATATATCACCATGAAGCACAAGCGAAGTCTCCAAACGCCAACGACTCCCTGCTGAAAGTGCATCTCAAGGAGTTTGCTTAGGAGAAGGATTCACTGCGTAAAACAAGGCACCACAAGAAGGTTGGATACTGGGTCAGGCGTGAGGACACGCTGGAGAATCCACGAGCGGCGGAAGAGAGACCTAGTTTTAAATAACGTCTGTTGGTGCAGAAGCCCCCTTAGATGGGCTCGGGTTTTAGCTTGTCTGCTAGAAAGTCGCTGACAAAGGCTTCCACGATCTCGGGCGTGATCTCTTCCACATCCATCACGTACTTGGCCCGGGCCGACATGTCCAGGATGGTGAGCAGGGGCGCAGCCTCGGGCAGGTTGGTGTAATCCCGCAGGGAGTCGGTCATGTCATCCTGGAGGCCAAAACGAGAGGGAGAGAGGAGCCATCAGCAGAGCCAGGGCACCAGGAGCCATCTGTTGCTTCTATCCCGTGGTCCAGCCCACAAGTGCCTCTCCCAAGGGCTTGGTCCCAAGGACCTGCTGCCTGCTCTGCCCGTGGTCTGCACCAAAACCAAACTGGGTTGATTTATCCTAGGCTGGGATAGGAGCACGCGCTCCTCCAAGCCTTTCCACACTGGGCACAGCTCCCTGCACCCCCAGACTGACAAACCACCCTGGAGCCACGACTGCGGCATCTGCAGCTCAGGAGCTGGGGGCAAGTGCTGAACGCGGGGCCTCGCCAGCCCTGCGCCAGCACAGCCACGGTCTCGCCCTCACCGGGGCGGATGCCAAAGGGAGCAAATAGGAACGGGATGAAAGCCCGTGCTTTCAGGCAACACTGAAATCCCACCAGCAGATCCAAGTGTCTGAGAGCATGTGCAAAAGCCACGGGGCTCCCCAGCAGCGGGCTGCTGGCGGGGTGGGGGGCAGCCCTCCCTTCAGCCAGGCGCGGCACAGCTCTGGGTGAAGGACAAAACCAAATTTGTCTCTTGCCAAGGCTGTGCAATGCAAAAACCAGCGCTGCAGCGATTCATCTGCTCGCCGCCAAGCCCACAGCGCGCGGCAGCATAGCGGGGCGTTCCTCCGAGCCCCTTCCCGAGGGTGGGAACAGAAATCGGTGAGGCTGGTTGGCAGCTGGCGGCTCTGCGGCACGTGGCGGCGGCCGGCACGGTAACGCCTGTCGCGCCTCCCCTTCCATTGCAGGGGTTTCTGGCGCAGCCGGACCCCGCGGCGGGGAAGGGCGAGCGGGGCTGGGCCCGCGGCCGTGGGGCTGGGGTGCTCGGCTGGCCCCGACCCTTCCCACCTCCCAGCCCAGGTGTCAGCATGCCTCGTCCTTTATCCAAAAAACATTTTTAATCCATGCAAAACCGGCCCAGGCAGCGCTGGGAGAGGAATGGGAGGCGCCTGCCCTGGCTGTGGCCGAGCTGCTTTGTGCACGGGGGCCGGCGGAGACCCAGGGCCAGCGCTCCCGGCTATTGAGGTGACGGATGAATGGGACGTGCCGGACGCTCCCCATTCTTCAGCCCGGCCGCCGCAGGGACGTCGGGAGCTGGATGAATAGCAGCAATGTTTCAGCTACAGCCGGCGAGCGGGAGGAAAATGCTTCGCAGGCTTTGGGGGAGGGGGGCAGGTCCCGGACCCTCCCAAACCAGCCCTTCCAACAAGGGGCTTATTCAGGGATGCGGGGCTGAGCGGGGATGCTCAGAGACCCGTTACGGCGGCGGGAGCAGCGTGCCTGCCCAGAGGGGCCGAGGGGGCTGCGGGAGGCGGGGTCTTGCCTGGCTGGGGGGGCCAGGGTGCCGCAGTGGGACCCTTCTGTGCGCAGCGCGGCTGCGGAGGGCCCCGCTCGCAGCACGCTGCGGCTGTGACGTGAGCATGCAGGGACGGAGCAGGCGCACGGACACGCAGACACTGCCACCTGCCCAGGCCCTGAGCAGCACCCTGGGAGGGGAACCACGGGCCTGGAGGGAAAACCCAGGAGCTTTCCTGACCCTTACACAAAACCTATCTCATTTTCAAGCCTGCAGCAAGGCAAAGTGCTTGTGTGAGGCAAAGGGAGGCCACAAGCCCCATTTTCTCATTTCCCATTTTCTGCAGCAGACCCCCGGCTCCAAGCACTGCAGCCTGCCCATGCCCCAAACACCAGCCCAGCCACCAACAGCACACGGGACAGGGAAGCGCCGCAGTGACGTGCCCAGCCGAGCCCCAGCGCAGGGCAGAGCGGAGCTGGGATGCTCATGCTGGGGCCAGCAGTGGGAACACAGCCCCTGCTGCCCCCCCGAACGGCCCCTGCCCTCTCCCCAGGGCCCGCAGCCTCAGCGTTTGAAGGGGCAGCTGGTGGCTCCCTCCCACCTCCCCCTGTCCCTCTCTGCCTGTCCCCAGCATCTCCCTCACTTGCCATCAGGCTTTTCCACCTCGGAGCAAACGCAGCTGGGGCCCCTTTGCCAGAATATCCAGCAACGAGTGCAGGGAACTGAGCCAGGACGCGGGGCTGGTTTTGCTCCATGGTCCCTGACCAGCTGTGCTGGCTCCATGCCTCAGCTGCCCACCTGGAAGGCGGCGACAGCGGTACCCAGCCCACCTCAGACCTCGTACAAAGACACAGCAGGATGCAGCCCTGCGCTCTCCTCCCGCTTACCTCGCCCGCCACGAAGAAGAGCAACGGTGCCTCCTCCTCTTTGGCTTTGTACTTGGCAATGATTTTTTCAGCTATGGGCTGAATCAGTTGTTTCGCTGCCTCTGACTCTCCGTCATCCTCTGAATCTGCAGGGCACAGAGGTGGGGAGACAAAACAGAAGAGGCGAGGCAAAAAGGAGGTTAGGATCAAACAGATGCAAACTGGCTGGGTGCCGGCAGCTCTGTCCCACAGCAGCACCACGGAGGAAACCAGAGCCCGGATGCACAGCACAAACTTCAAAGCCACATGGCTCTGCAGCAATTAGGGAGCAGCTGAAACGTGCTTTTCATGTGAGACAGGGAAACATGTAACAGAAGAGCAGCTCCTGCTCCCGAAATACTTCACCGCTCACTCCGTGGTGCCGCTGCTGAAGCGCAGGGACAAACAGGCACAAAAAAGGCGCTTTGCAGTTTGAGAAGTGTCGGGATGTTTTGAAGACCAAATGAACATGCTGATCTGAGGCTGCCTGCCACTCCTGCCCGCCACCCACCATCCCTCTGCCTCGGGACGGCTGCTCGGCAGCTTTTCTGCTCGAATCTCCGCAGCAGCAGCGCTGTGAAGGCAGCTTTGATTTGACAGAGGTAGAGTAGAAAGAGATGGCAACATCAATCAAACGCCAGCCACCAGTGAAGTTCAAATACTGAGCTGGAAAGAGGAGAGACTGCGTCCTTGAGCAGCATCGAGATGAAATGATTTCAATTCGGGGACAACTTTTAGCATTAAAAAGTAAGAAGGGAGAAAAAAGGCCCCTGGTCTCCTGGTCCCCAGCATAACCACTGGACAGAACTGGTCCAGCCCCGAGCTGGAATGGGCACTGCCCACACCCAAACACTCTCTGCCCTCGCTCCGCACTCCCCTGCCCTCCCCTCTGGCTTCTCCAAGCGAAGCAGGGGATGGCAGAGACACCGCACGCTGCATTTTAGGGTCTGTCCTGCGTGCCTGACAGTGATGAATACGCAGGGTTGGGGGGTGTCTGCAGGGATGGATTTTTCTCCACGCAAGCACTGCTGGCAGCACTCCAGGCAGCCCTGCACACTCTGGCTAACCTAGCCCTAACGTCTCCAGGGGAAGATGCAGATCGGTCGGGATTTATTCCTAACCAGCTCTTGCTAAGCCTTCTCCAGCGGCTGCCTTCTCCTGGGGGCGTTGCTGCTCACACAGCGCAGGCACCGGTCTGCTGGGGGGGGTCTCCCAGCAGGACAGGAGCTGGCCAGGAGCCCCCGGCCCTGCTGCCTGCCTCAGTGCAGCACCAGCTTCATCTCTGCCCCAGCACATCACCGGCAGATTTCACCGAGGCCAGGCAACCCCTCAAGCGCCAAGTGAGAGCCCCAGCCGCCAGCCAGAGAGTGCTTTCCTGAGGAGCTGTTTGCAACAAGGTGATAGAAAAACTTTGCTCAGAGCAAGATAAAAATAACTCTTTCCAGAGGCCTGCAGCGCCGGTCCCAATCAATCACGCTTGGCGTGGCCAGCCGGTCCTCCCCGCACGAGGAGAGTATTTCTGGCTCTGTGCTCACATCCCCTGCTGGGCTATGCTGAATAAATAATCAGGGTCAAAAGGAAGTCTGAAAGGGAAGAAGGGAAAGAGCGAGAGACGTGTTATCAGCGCTGCAGAGAAGGGTGTGCTGCTCACAAAGGGCATGCGAGGAAGCGGGACACGCGCCCTGCCCCAGGCCAGGCCCCCTGCACAACATCGGCAGGCTCGGGGCAAGGGGGGCTTCTTCAGCAAACCCCCCCCGGCCGCTCCACAGAGCGCTCACAGGACAGTTACGCTCCCCTCGAGAGCCCGGGACCCCTTGGCTGCTCCCTGGGATGCTGTGCCCACCCCTCTGCCAGCGGCCCAGGGCTCAGCCTGCACCGCAGCACATCCCGGCTACAGCCCTCGCCGGATTTAGCCATCCATCGCTGGCAGGGGAGCGATGGGGAACGAGCCCGCTGTGCTTCGGATGAGTTCTAAGGCTGTTTCCAACTGCAGGGGAGCTTCATGTGTGGGTCTTCATGTGTGGGTTAGCAGTGGAAGAGGGACTTTGGGGAAAGGCCCTGCTCAGCGCTCCACGGGGGGAACACCCAAGGATCAGCAGCCCATGCAAGAGGCTCCTCCGACTGTCCCAGCCCTGCCCAGCTCAGGGATTACAGCTCCAAGCTGTGGTTTCCAGCACAGAGCAGTCATCCCTCCCAGAGACACGTCCTCTGCCTCCTCTAGAAAGTCACGTGTGCCTGAAGTCCCTGCTCCAGAAAAGGCCTTTCCCACCCCCACCTCCAGCTGTGACAGTGTATTTCTCGTACTACTCGACCCCTGATCAGCATTCCTCTCTGCAGCCGCTGCCGAACCATCTTCGATACGACAGCTCCTCTCCACTGTGAACTGCTACTCCATCACATCCCTCGGGTGAGGACTGGAGCTGCGGGAGACGCGTGGGCACGGGCAGGCTCTGGCAAACCCCGGCGAGCTGCAGCAGCCCGTTTCTCCGATACGCACAAGGCTCCAGGTCTGTTAGCCCCCTTGAATCCCTCGAGGGGATTCCACACGGACCTCTGTCTCCCCGTGGCCTCTCCAGACCCTGTAGCACTGCTCCTGGTGATGGAAACAGGCGGATGTCCCTTCCCACGGACACTGTCACCACTGCAGGCAGGTTCTCAGCCCCCTTTCCCGAGCACTCCGTACCTACAAAGAGGACGAGGCAGGGGCCCTCATTCAGCTGCACAGCGTTGGAGTCTGTCAGCTCCAGCACAGGCTTGGGGTGCCAGGGGAACTCGCGGCACTCGATGTCGTTCAGCACCTCCACCCGCCCCTGCCGCGTGATCACCTCTCCCTTGGGGTCCAGGACGATGAGAGTCGGGATGCCTGTGACGGAAGAAAAACAGGGGGGGATCAGTCAAAGTGCGAACCGGTCAGTGACAGGGCGTGTGAAGAATGGCCTTTTCCTATCAGCTCTGGCAAGAGCCCAGCGAGCAGGCTGCCTCTCCAGAGCTCACACACGGTGTGGGAACCGGGGTCCCTGGATCCTGTTTCCGTCCCAGCAGAGCGCTGTAATTCCACAGCCAGAGCAGGAAGCTGGGAGACAGGCTCTGCCATTGCCTGCCTTTCCCTGCCGGAGGGCAGACAGGGGTCACGGCTGGCTGACACTGATCCTCCAGGATGCAAACCCCACCACACTGCACTGGGACCCTCCTTGCAAGCACCCTCTTGCCCCACAGGCACCATTGCCCCGGTGCCGAGATGTGGCTGCTGGAAGACCCCAGTCCCCGGTCCGCAGAACACACACAAACCTTTTTGCAGGGCGGACCGCAGACAACGGTGGCCAGGAAGCAGGGTGTGTTCCTTCCCAGAAGGTACGCCATATATTTTGCAGCCAGGAACTCCTCCATGAACCCCCACACCCGGTGCTAACTGCCCAGTCGTTTCCAGAGCACAGGGATGCGTCTGACAAGTCATGAACATTATTACCTGGTTTGGACGCTGTTTCGCTCTGCCTGAGCCCGGCGAGGCAGGCACCCAGTGGAGGAAAGGCCCCCAGACCAGCACTACCAGTGGTGATTTAGTGCTCAGGGCCATGGATGCCCCCAGGAATACCCAAGAGAGAGCGCACACCTCTGCAAGTGGAGACGGAGCGGGACTACACACACTAACGCCAGCAGACTTTGTCACACAGCTAAACCGCATTCAGCGCTTGCAAACGAACCTGGCATCCCCCTCACTTGGCCGCTGCCCTCGCAAAAGGGAGGTGGATGTGCTTGCAGCGGAAATTTAGCACAAGTCACCTATTCAAACCCGGCAGTGAGGCAGGGTGGACACCAGCTGGTGACCGTCCCATCTGATAAGGCACCAACAAGGCTTTCCAGCCACAAAACGGTCACGGGAGAGTCAGCAGGAGCGGCTTGTGTTGGTGACTTCATCTGGAAAGCACACCATTCCTCTGTCATCAAGGAGACAAAGAAACATCCCACAAGGAAGGAAGAGAGGGGAGTTTGGGATCAGGCCCCAAGAGATGGATCAAGCGACCAGTGCTAGTGCCAGCCATCTGTGTCCCACCGCCCGGGCTTCAATCCGCTCACTATCCAGCATCTCCTCCATCACCCAGCAACATCCCCCGAATCACAACCGGCAAACTGAGGCAACCCAAATCCTCCTGCCCTCATCCAAAGGTTCATTTTACAGCTCATCTGCTAGAAATACCCCGCAGAGCCATTCTTTGAGCACGGGGGGACCCAGTATACTTGCCCCTGCTGGACTCCTGGCACTGTGCCCTCATGTTTGTACAACAGTGGGCTACTCACAAGCTCTCTGAATTCTCGGCATTTCTCTAGGAAATACATGGCCGTCTGTCTGTCCCAGGCCTGCCTGCAGGTCCGGGCGAGCGGCCGCATTCCCCTCATTCCAGCCCGGCAGCGTGCTCACATTCCTGTCGTGTGCCGGGGCTGCACGCTTCTGCCGGTGCAAGAGCAGCAGTGCCGGAACGCGCCCGATGGCTGGGCTTGCAGTTCCTAAAAGTATGCCAAGAAAACCGTTCTGTATCACAAAAAGGCTTATTCATTACCCACTGGTATTCAAAATAGCTCTAGGGCAGGGATGGGTTAAACAGACTGGAAGGAATTGGGAAATCTCCCTCTAGCCCTGCCCTTTGAGGCACAAACCACTACTGAAGTTACGGTGATCAGCATCCCACATGATTCCGATCTTAATCCATTTACGATTCCCAACCCCCGTCCCAAATGCCTGCTTTTCTGTCCTCTCCAGGCCTGCATTATACACGAGGGACAGGCCAGCAACGTGGGTTCAGCTCGGTACCCCGCCGACCGTCAGCCCGAACAATGCAGCACACCAAGGCAGAGATTTCAGACGAGCTTTGCTGATCTGTGAAAATTAAGGGTCCAGTTTAGATCATTGTGAGTGGGATCCCACAGCTGCCAGGGGCCTCATCCACTATTCAAAGCATTGCGACTTTACCTGATTTGCAGACACAGACACACACACACCAAAGCACCCATCCACTAAAACCTCCAACTGCAGATACAAAACTGACTCAGAAAACATAGAGTCTTTAAGATAATTCATCCTGGGTTTAGCACACTTGGGAAGTATACGGAACGCACCAGAAAACTTGGGGCTGGGTTTTCAGCCTGTTCGCAGGTGCGTGACGTGCGCTGGGTCAACCCCTGCACCCTTTCCTCAGCATCAGAGGTTTCTCACCAGCCCTGAAGCTCTGGTTTCCTTTCTGGACCTGCCTGGCAAGGGCTGAAGCTGCCGCGACCCATCTGCTCCGGGTCCTGAGCATCGCTGCCTTGCGTCCTCAGCTCCTTGCAGCACACCCCTGGCCACGTCCCTGGCGTTAGGACACAGCCTTACCAGGCTCATGGTTGCATCCCATAGGATCAGCCCTGTCTTCCCAGGCGAACCTTGCTACTGCTCCCCAGCAAACACGTCCTCTCTGCACAGGGCGCAGACCAGGGGGAACCATCGTTAACCTTACACCCACTAACCCCAACACTTCCCCCCCGGCCCCCTCCTCCCTGCTCATCCCAGCCACTATTTGTATTTCAGTGCCTTTTGGGGGCTTTGGTAATTGCCACGAGTCACAACACCAGAACTTACTTCTCAAGAAGAATCACAGATCAGACACTGCAATGAATATTGCATAAGCTTGGATGAGAATTAGCATAGACAGGCTCAGTTTTATTTTATGCATTAGAAAATGGATTCAGTTCCCATGGGGCCAGCATTTTATAAAAACACAGGGGCAAAATGATCTGTTATCGAACCTGGCAATACATTTACTTATTTATATATTAAAACCCACATCTGACATGGAAATCTCATCTGCACTATGTCTTTTGGGTGAGTAATCAAAATCGACGTGAAGCAAACACTCAGAATACACCAACTGCAGGAAGGGACGTGGCTTCTGCTGCTGATTTTTCACCTTTTCAGCAGGAAGCTCCAGAAGCCGGGTACGAGAAACCTCCCATAACTGCGACTTCCAGGCTGCTCCCACCAGCCGGGCTGCGGGCGTCTGGGCTAAAGCACGGGGACAGGGGTGAAACAACAGTTTTTGGAAGTTCCCCCAGGGGACTGCAAATCCCAAAGCGACACCGCAGAGTCCATAGCGAATATTCAGGAACCCAAAAGGTCTCCTCAGATACAAAACAACAAGGGGTGATTCCTATCCAAGCTAAAATTCATCCCTGCTCCCCATCCCATTGGAAGGAGAGCTAACGTCAGGGGATTTCACCTAAGGCAGGACCATGCAGACCGGGCACTGCCCGCACAAGAGAGAATTATTTCTGCGGAGCCACGACACAAGACATGACTCTTTCTCAAGACAGTGCTGCACCCAGCAGCAATTTAATACAGGTGGGTACGGCAGAGCCCACTGACTGCGCATGGGTTATGAATAGAGGCATTCAAGTAAACCCAAATAAAGGCCAATAACTCAACTCACATTTTACACTGAGTTTTTGAATGCTGTAGGGGCCAACACAGGACTAAAACAACACAAGATCTGACTCTCTTGCTGCTTTCCACCACTCAGGGACTTAAAGCAGTCAGGGAAGACAAGCCCTTCTCTTGTTTCAGCTCCCGGCCTTACAAACACCAGTGGAAAAACCACCCCATGTGCATGCTGTGGCTCACAACCCAAGGCACCACGGGCTACACGCTCTCACCGGTGCGTGGATGCGGCTCCGAAGGGGGTTTCACAGATGCTTGGCAGCATCAGCACCATGCACCAGGGAAAGGCAGTCAGATTACAGAGATCCGATTTTTCATTTAGGCAGAATAACCACCAGCGGCAACGAGCTGAGCCCATGCCATTTAGCTCTGTTTGCAGAATCACAGAATCATTAAGGTTGGAAAAGACCTCTCAGGCCATCAAGTCCAACCATGACCCCAACACCACCATGCCTGCCAAACCGTGTCCCCAAGTGCCACATCTACAGGTTTTTGAACCCCTCCAGGGATGGGGACTCCACCACTGCCCTGGGCAGCCTGCTCCAATGCCTGACAACTCCTTCAGTAAAGAAATTTTTGCTAATCTCCAACCTGAACCTCCCCTGACACAACTTGAGGCCATTGCCTCTTGTCCTGTCGCTTGTTAGTTGGGAGAAGAGAGCAACCCCTGCCTCACTACACCCTCCTTTCAGGTAGTTGTAGAGAGCGATAAGGTCTCCCCAAAGGTCTTTTGCTACACCCGGTGCAGCAGCCTGCTGCGAAAGCCTGACTGCAAACAGGCGGGCAACCCCAACACCGCGGGGAGGACCCCGAATTGCTGCCTGCGCAGGGATCAGCGACAACCTGGAGCCCCCGGGAGCAGCACGAGGGTTTGCCTCCAGCCCTCCCTCTCCCCTGTCTCATGGTGCCCTGGCACCCTCCCCATGGCACCCTGCTCCATCCCAGACGACGGTGGGGAAACAGAGCCCAGCCCAGACTTGCAAAGCCTGTGCGGCGCCCGGGTGGGAAGGGAGGGGGGACAGCGATGCCTCCTGCGCAGGGTGCACATCAGCCCGCCTCCACATTTCAATGTGACTTTGTGGGATGGCAGTTCATCCTTGTGGAGATGTTCCCACTTTACAGGAAAACCAGGATAGATAAGCAGAAGAGTTTGCACTCAGACACGCCCAAATCCCAAGGTCAGCATCCCTGGGAGAGCAGACTGACACGCAGGGGTAATATGGGAGCTTCCCTGGCAGAGGAAAGGGGTCAGGGCACAGGGGAACAGCAAATATTTACATTTTCAGGTCAGCACACAATGAAGAGAGACATTTAAGGAGCCAGCGGCCGGAGTTAGAGGGAAAGCTGTTGTCAGTGTTTCCCTGGCTACAGCATGCCTGGTGCTCCAGTACCCACACCTGGACACCTTATTTACAGAAAGTCCGAGTGAAACTGGCAGCCGCCCTGCAGCGCTCAGCCGAAACCGGCGCTGGAGAGGGTTGTGAGTGGGCCGGGGAAAGACAGATGAATTTGGAAAGCTCTCACTTCATGGGAGGGTAATTAAGCAGCAAACTGATGGCTATTTAAAGTAGGCAAAAGGTTATTCTCGGTTTAAAGGTCAGGAAACAGAGCTGAGCGACAGCACCTGAATTCACCCCAGAAGGGGTGTTCGAAGAGGAACCCAAGCAGGGATTATTCCTCCTGTCCCTCTCCCCAAGCCCTCGGCCGCCTGTGGCAACACTCCTCCTCCCCTCCAGATTGTATTACCCCTCTGCCAGCCTGTGCCCACCTCGCTGATGCCACGTGGAAATGGTTAAGAAGCAGACATGTGGCAGTAACGTTTAACTGCAGGGAGAAACTCTACGTACAGAAGGCCTCCTTGCGAGCTAGTCACCTTGCACGTCTCTGTGCCGCGGTTTGTCCCCTGCAGGAACAAGATGCCAGTCCCCAGGAGGGCTGCTGCGAGCTTTTATAGTCTTCAGGACACTCTGACAGCACCCAGACAGACAGAGCCTCTCCCTTGCCCCTCCGAGCAGACGGAGCTGCTGGAATTCTGGCACTGGCACGTACAGTAAAGGCGAAGCCATGGTTTACATCAAACACACACTCTTCTGTAATTCATGTCACTAACATAAACCAGATGCCATCTTCCTCAGCCTCTGCAAAGAAAGATAGCCTGCCTTTGCATTACATAAAACAGCAAGAAAACGAAATTTAAACCTTCAAGAGAAAGCAAAATAAATATATCAGTAATTAGGCAAAAAACATCCAAGCCAAGAACAGCTTCCAAGTTTCCAGGAAGAATTAGGTTGTTTATGGAAGTCCTGTTTCAACTAACAGCCTGCCTGGCAGGTGGTAGGAATGTGAGCTTGTGGAGAGCAGAAACATGAGGCGGCTCTGCCTGGGGCACCGTGCCTTGCTTTGCTGTTTTCTTGTTTCAATTAAACAAGAGGAGACATTACAAATATTCAACAAAGGAGCAGAAAGGAGAGCTGTACATCGGCGTGGCCTCTCCTACCTTGTATGCCATAGAGTCGATTCAGGCGCGACCGTCTGGCCTCGTCGGCGTAGGGCACAGCTACCCAGGGCATCTCGCTGAAATACTGCTTGAAGGAGTCCTCTGACCTGTGCGAGGGGAACAGGGCACGGGATGCAGAGCACAGCCCCTCTGCCTGCCAGGCTTTCCTCTTCTCATGAACAACCCGACCTCCAAAGCCCTTTAGCCCTTCCACCAACGCCCACCGGTAAGTGCTGCTGGCAGACACAACCTGGGGAGAGCTAGGTCAAATTTAAACCCCCCAGTCCCTTAAGAAGGGGCCCATGGTGCATTTTTTATCCGCTAAAAGTATTTAAAACTCTCTAGGGCATCTGAATATCAAGCTGTGGTGACAGTAGCAGCTTGAGTACCTTTCAGACCTCAGACCCACAAGCCACAAAGCGCGATACAGAGCTGCTCGATGGACAGAGCCTGCTCTCAGCCCACCGCTGCCCTCGCTAACCCCCCTCTGCACTTCGCCGCTGGACAGTGGGCAAAGGACCTTTCCGATACCTGCTCTGCCCCAAATTAAATTTCCTCCTCAAATCGAACCCGCAATGCTTCGAGCTTCCCAGCCTGGGGACAGGCAGCTCTGCCTGCCCTGGGTGTTGGTGCTTCCTCACCTGTCTGCACTGACGAAGAGTATCTCAAACTTCTGGCCTGCCTCCTTGATTTTTCGGTAGGACTCCACCAGCACCCTCGTGAGGCTTCGGCACGGCGGGCACTGCAAAACACCACACGTACGTAAGGACATTGTCTGCTCCTCAGGGCCAGACCCACACCCAGCAGGTCCAGATGACCCAGTGACCATGCAAAGACTGACGTGCCCTCATCTTTGCTGGAGTGCTGGGTAGCAGCCCGGAACACGGCTGGGGCTTATGGCCCATAAGTTTCCTACAAGACCTCTTTCATTTCCAAAATCTGACCCCTCTTCCCTTTCTGAAGGGCCAGCTGAGGATGACAGGCCACTACAATACTGTGGCTTCTTCCACAACGTCTGGAGCATCTTAACCACTTCACCACCCACCGGCCCGAGGTCTTTACTCTCTCGCAGAGCTCCGCAGCCAGAGCTGCAGGGGGGTCCCCAGAGCACCCCCGAGCTCCCTCCAACTGCTCTGCAAAGTGCCTGCTGCTCACCCAGTGCGCGGAGAAATAGACCCCAACGTGTGAGCCCTCCAGGGCATTGCTGTCTAGCGTCTGGCCGTTGTTCCTTAGCAGGGGCCCAGCAACAACTTCACTGAAGGGTTTTGGCCCCCAGGGAAACTCCAGACCTGGAGAGGGGGTTGGGGTGAGGGTAGAAAGAAGACACAGAACAGCAAGATGGGCATGCAGTATTTACAGTTTCAAAAAGTTCCACCGAAAAACCCCATTCCACCTTCTGCAAAGATATGGGGCAGCCAGGGAAGCCAAGCTTTGCATCGGAGCCAGGGCCGCCTCTTTCTCACAGACAGGCTGCACCCTCGCCTGAGTCGCGGCACCTTTGGCTTGACGAAACCCGCTCGGGTTTTGTGCCTGATGAGGCATCTTTTCCTTATCAACATTTGTTTTAAGAACAGAGGGCAAGGTGGTACGTGTTCAGGAATGCAGTCAGACTATTTGCCTTATACTGATACTAACCATATATTTTTATACACATACATACATTTATTTATTTATAAAACCTTATATATAGATGTAAAAGATGGGTTTTATATCTATAAAAAACCCTATATATAAACTAAACTTAGACTAACCCTCCGCACCCCAAAGCAAGCATGTGTGCGTACACACAAACACATGCTCCGAAGCATCTGCTGCCAGCTCCCCCAGCAATCCATCGTGTGTTCAGCCAGAGAGGAGGAGACATGACAGATGGCTCAGGCCACAGTGCATACTGCTGCACAGTTCCTGCCACCTGAATTAACGACTCGGTCGCTGAGCTCAGTATCTACTGCAGGAAGGAACGATGGGTCAGTGAAATGTGTGCATGGGCAGCCCAGCCGCTGAATGATGGGTCTGAAGTGTCTGTGAGTAAGGGCACACATTTTGCTCGTTATGGTTTTTGCTAATTGGAAGAAGATGGATTTAACATCAACCCCCAACACAGTAAACCTCAGAAACGGAGAACGGTAGCATTTTTCTGTCGCATTTGTAAATAACGGGGAAGTTGTTATCCCAACCGAATGTGATGTCAGTGACAAAGACCCACTCAGTATTTCAGAAGGATTCTGTTCCCAGTGTACAGCAAGTCTGGGCCCTTGGCCTGTCTGTCCATGTGCCTCCATCAGGGAAAAATCCAAACCTAGTGTTTCCGTTAGTCTCACTTTTTCCTCATTAGCACTTCAGACAAAAATCCTGGAGGGGAAATCTTTGTTCTTTTCAACAAGCAAAACCAAAACACAAGATCTGGCAGGAATGATGCAGAAAATTTCATGCCTTGATTAGTTAAGTATGACAATAGTTGCTTGTTTCCGTTCCCCCCTCCCTCCAAGGCAATTAAAAATTAACTGAAATGAAAAGGCAGCCGTGTGCCAGTGTTTCTGCGGCGCACGGGACCCCAGGTCTTACCTTCTGGGTCATCTCGGATTACCAAGAGGCCGTTCCTGCAAACCACCTTCCCGGTGGAGGCATCGATAAATATCAGGGAAGGAATGTTGGAGACTCTGTACTTGTTCCACAGCTTCAGCTGTAAGAGAGATTGGGAGGGGAGAGAAGAAAGGTAAATGTGGCAGCGTGAAGAGGACGATTTTTGGGGTGTCAGCACCTTTCAGACCAGAGATCAGAGCTAAGCACAGAAACGGAGGTGGTGCTTCAGCAACATGTGTGAAGGCACATAGGGCATCTCTCCAGCGCCCGCAGAGACCTTCTCCATCAACACCATCCCCTCGGGACCGCAGGCGAGACCAGCATTTGCCTCACGCCTGCTGTGGGCTTGCCTGTGAGCGCAGGTAAAATTTCTCCTCCCGCTGAATTTGCCTCTTTGCAAGTGAAATGGGGATAATATTTACCACACTTTGAGGTCTTGGTTTAAAAGACATGGTGAGCACAAATACTTTCAATGCCACTACTCTGAACCAATTTGTAACACTTCCCTGGCTGCTTCCTCCACTCCCATTTCCATGTTCATTAAACAAACCAGCAACCCCTGCCAAGACACAGCCACGCTGAAAACAAGGCCAACACACAGAAACACAATTCTGCAACTGGGGCTTCCTGGGTTTGTTCCCAGGAGCTGAACAGCAGGTCTGACACCAGCCTGGGGGCTGTGCAGCCCTGCTCGTCTGTCCCGCTCTCGCAGTGGTCCCTGCCGCTTACAGACAGAAGCCACGCAGGCTGTGCTGGCCACGCTCTGGGCGTCCCAGTCTAGATGTTGCTGTCTGCTGGTCACCACGCTTTGCAGCGAGATTGGCTCTGCATGACGCCGGTGGCTGAGCACTCTGGGTGTCACACGGTCCTGGGCTGACATTTCCCAGCATATGCTTCTGGCACAGGATCATCTGGAGCTTAACCTACGTACAGAAGCTCGCTGGACGGTGAGGAAGAGGACGATGACGGCTCCTGGCATGGCCCAGCCTGCAGGTGTGGGCTGGCTGCAGCTGGAGCCTGTCTCCCCACCAAGCAGTCTCCCCACCAAGCACCAAGGAGCTGCTGTCGTCACTGCACTTACTTACAGTTCTCCAAGCATTTCAACCTAAACAGCTCAGCAGTGAATTATCAAACTCTTAAACAAAAGCCAAATCGTAGCAGAGAGCCAGAGGGGAAGGAAATGAATCACCACCTTCCCCTAAGCTCTGCTCTCCAAAGTCCCCCAGGCTCCGGGTGTTTACAGCTCGCTGGGGTTTGGAGAATAAAACCCAGAAATGGGAGAAGGGCAGGAGCGGACCGAGAATCCCACCCAGTCCCAGCGAGGGCTCAAGCATGAGAGCTGGAGAAACCCTCACACAACACACTGCTGCTTCCCATCAGCATCTCACACGGAAACTGGACCCAGGTGTTTTCCCAGAGAACAAAGCCATGGTTCCGTGAATCGCCGTCCCCGATTTCCGAATAAAGGCAACCCCATTTCCCGAGATGGAATGACCTGGGGAACCAGGCAAACGAGGGCAGGACAGGGACGTAGAGCGCAGGCAGAGCAAACCGCATCCCTCAGTTTGCTCACGAGATCTAGCTGAGGGGAAAGTCTCATCCACAATCAGGTTTTAATCCCACTCTATTAAATATTTCTTCCAACACATTTTTACAGAAGATACACCTGAATGAGTGGCATGAGCCAGGCTGCTTGCAATGGGGTATCAGCAAACCCCCCTCGGGTCTGAAGGAAAGCATTAATACTGATCTAGGAAGACTTTATTAACCTCCATCTACTAGGACCCAGAGACAGGCAACACTTTGTGTCCTGCCCACCAGCCTTCCATCTCCAACAGACATATTTCTTGGGACAAGCAGACTCATTCATAATGCTGATTCACAAACCACAGCAGGTAAAATCCACTTCTGTGAAGTTTAAAAGGTGGGGAAAAGCTCTTTATAAGGATCACAGGCATTTAAGAGGGTGTTGCAAACAATAAGGAAATTACAACTAGCAATTGGATCGTTCTCTTTAAATAGTTGCTTACATTACACCTCGTTTTGCCAAGCCCTTTGCATACAGGCAGCACTCCCCTTGGGGCACTACGGCGGGTCCTGGCAGTTTTGCTTGGCTGGGGAAGCAGCAGGGTCTTCATTTCGGAGCCAAGAGGCTGCATCGACTCTCTGTGCTGAGGCTTGGACACCCGAGATAAGGGGATAAGACCAAAGCAAACCAGTTCTTGCTGGAAGCACCGGAGCAAGCGGTGGATGGATGGCTGGCTCCAGGCAGTCTACGGGATCCATCAGACATGGCAGCTCTGGCCAACAACTGGCTCTGGGTCTTCTCAAACTGTGTATGCCACCAGGCCCCACTGGGCCCAACCCGTGGAGACTAGTCTTGGCTCCCCAGACATCCGTCGTACAGGCAATCTGCAACCCAGACACTCTGTCCCCGTGAAATGGAGGGTTGACACTTCTAACTCGTCATTGAGGGTCCACAGGAGAACGCCTCGAGCAAGCTTGAAGTTAGGTGTGTGTCAAAAGGGTCCAAAAGCATCAAAAAAAGTCAACATGACATTTGTTGCTGCTGGGGAGCGCGTCCATCACCGGCCTCTGAGACCTCAACCCAGTGAACGTCATGTCACGCTCAGTCACACCTTGGGTGAACGAGAAAAGGCAACCAAAACTGCCAGGTTTTACCTCGCACCTTCACGAAAGCTGCAAGCACCGTGCCGCTCCCAGCCCCCACCACCCAGCCACCCCAGGCCACGCCAAACGGTTCAGAGCTTCATGCGTGCTGAGCAGTGCTTGCTATGTGCAACGTATTTTCTGCCTGGGTTATCACTGAAACCCATCACACAGCACCAATGAGCACACAAATTGTACCTGAAACAGCTGGAACCGGGTTGCCATTTTAAGCCCATTTATAAAAGGCTTGAATTGCAAATTAGTGGTTTCGATGCACTAACCATATTAATTTTGCTGTCTGCATCGGAAAGTAGACGAATGTGCTGCTTAAAGTGGGAGCAGGGAGCAGTTTGGTTGGATGACTCTCCTGTGCGCTAGGAAAGCTGATGGGGAATGAGAAACGCATGCGCTGCAGGACGAGTGCCAGGATCTACCACCATTCCCACTGGCCTGGCCCTCTTCAGCCAGACTCGGCTTTCCAAAGCCCGTCAGACACTTTGAAAGAAGCCTGACGGCTGCAGGTCTGACCTGACAGCGCAGAACCTTGATAGGAAATAGGCCTGGCACATTTTAGCTGGGCTTTTTGGATAAGATAGCTCGCTACAGGATTCCCACACCACGCCACTATTTTGCAGCCGAACTGCGGCTTCAAGCAAAGACATCCAAGCTCCACCTAAAGCCTCCGAACACCAGGATGACCTAATCCGTCTCGTGGCAAACTATCGCACCGGTTAGTTTTTCTCAGTAAAATGCCAAGGGTTTGCACATCCCTGGAAAGGAGACGAGCGGCTCCTCCGCCCCGGTCGGTGTACGTCTGCTGGCTGGAAGGGGAGCCCAGGAGTAAAGGCATCCCTTGTACAAGACCTGCACAACTGCGCACCTCGCAAAGGATCCTGTGTCGGGCTGGGCGTGGGATGCAGAAAGCAAATTATGACTTGCTCTGAAACCGCAGGATGATGGGATGATAGCTCAGGCAGCAGGGCAGAGTGCTGCCTCAGCAACTTTTAAAAGCTGTTTTTCCTGCTGTGAAGAGGATGACATAGAAATAACATACTCGGCACTCTGAGGATTTGATCATCCATTTAAAGAGGGGATCTCTGCTCCGCTTCCCAACAGCTGTTGCAAATCTGTGGGATCAAGCCAAAGCTAACACAGATGTGGAAATAATCTACGGGCTGTTCAGCCCAAAAGCAGCTGATCCTCTCAGAGTGCCCTCTGCTCCTGGTTCAGACTGCATGCCTGGTAAACCCCACACTCACCCCAGAACAGCCGCTGGAGAAGGAGCGAGGAAAAAAACAAACCCTCGCGACTGTACGGGCTGATCAACTTCACAGAAACCTCTCTGGCTCCTGTGCAGGTGGTTAAGTACAGCAGTCCAGTGGAAAAACCAGAGTCACCAGATTCCTCTGGTAATTTTATCCCTACACAAAGCACCAGGCGCCGTCCTCGAGGACCTGGAAACAGCAGCCCTGGGCCCCCTCTGCGACTCCATCCACGACCACGACTGGTTTTGAAATGATCACTTGCGATTTGAGGCCGGAGGTGATCCCGAGACGCCAGGCCACGCAGCAGCGGTCGCAAAGCTGCTCCCAACACCAGCCGCTGGCTCAGTTATTTCCCCCACCCTGGTGACTGGGAAATGCCTGGCCAAGACGCACAGTGGAGAGAAGTCTGCAGGCAGCCGCAGTAATTTTTCCAGATAAAGGTGTCAGGCGAGACGTCTCCCCAGCAGCCCACGGCTGTTTCTGCGCAGGGCTGGCACCTGGCTGGGGCGGATGAAATCCCCTCCTGCTCTGCGCATACTGGTGGGGAAGGGATCCCCAGCTCCCAACAGCTGCCGGCCGCTATTTTCGGTTGTGCTGAATGATTTATCAGCCCTTGGTTGCATTCACTCACTAAGATAAATCCTGAGCTGCAGCAGTTAATGCTGGCAAAGATAAAGCACAATTGCTTGCAGTGAAATGAGCCCTGGCCGGTGGGAAAGTGATCCTCCAGCCCTCGCTGGGGGTTGCATTTCTCTGCTCTTGTGTGAACCTGGACTATAAAAGGTCCTGTGCATCCATCCTCCATAGGATATGGAGCTGCCTCTGCCCAGGAGACGCGGAGGTTTTGGAGGCACAAGCCCACGCCAGCAGCAGGGCAGGCACGGCCGCTGCCCATCTCGCAACCCTCGCTTCCACCCTCACCAGTGACAGCCTGACAAAGCTACTTTAAGAACTCCAAAGCAGATCTCTCAGCAATAATGAACACCTCCCCAGTGCAGACTGCTGCTGCTTTCTGCTAAATGCAATGCAAAGCCACTTTTCTACTAAAAATTCCCCCTTGGAGGCAACTCCCCCAGGGTCTGGGCAATTCCTCCATCGAGGCACTGGGAAGACGCTGCTCCCCAGTGCCCCGCGAGTGCCCACACAAGAGCGCAGCAGGGTTTCCATCACAGACATGAGCTCAGCTTTTGCTGGTCTCCGTTCCAGCGCCACAGGCTGAAACGCGACGTCTGAGGAACTCCGGGGTAGCACTCGGGCGGAAAAGTGCCCTTGGTCCAGGGCCATGGGACCGGCAGAGCCCATTTCCCAGCTCTGCCTCAAGCTCCACAGCGCAGACTGTCCCCGGGCTGGCGAGACAGCCACGGCCACCGGATCACCCCGCTCCCACCGCCCGGCGCTGCGGGGGACCCCTCTGTCCTCGCTCGCTCACAATGTCCCACCGCAGCTTCTACATCGTGCCTTAAAGGGTTTACAAGCAGCAGGGGCCACCCAGGCTCTGCAGAGAGCAGGCATAGGGCTGCAAAACAACCGGCCGCTCCCTCGCCCCGTCCATTCAAATCCCGTTCACGCCTGTCCCTGCGATTCAAGCTCAGCTTGGGCAAAATCTCCTCTTCCAGCCCTCCCCCACTGCTCCTTCCCCTTTGTGCTTCAGGGAAGCCCCTTCGATGAGCGGGGACGTGGCGTGGAAGGACACACAGCCGAATAACGGGGGAGGCATCGAAGGCAGACGGTGCACGCCAAGGTCTGACCTTGTGACATGGAGGAGACCGAGCGAGGCTTGGGATAAATTAATGTCTATTGTGCTGCTGTTTCTCTCTGAAAGCAAATCAAAATCTAATTACAAAATACAATGGTGAGAGAGACGTCTGCTCCAAGAACGTTAATGAGCTGAGGAGGGAAGATTTGGAATTGCAATAAACAGGGCTGATGTGAACAGCTGAGACCAACAGCGCAGGGCACCAGGGGCTGCTGGCACAAACGGACCGGCGGGCAGCCAGGCCACCGCGTTCTCATTCCCCTCTGTCCCTGTGCTGCCTACGGTGGGAGGAAGCCCAGTTAAAACCAACCTTAGGACCAGTTTCCCCCAGCACTCAGCCCGGTGTCTGCTGCAGATGCTCCCCTCACCAGTCACGTTCCAGCAATATGACTCCGTGTAAGAAAAAAAAAACCCAACAAATCAAATCAAAAGTCCCGCTTGTCACCTCGTTCTCTCCATGCTGCGGCTCCACGGTGGAGACCGGCACAGCACGGTCCAGCTTGCGGCCACCCGCGTCACCCAGCAGCCGGGCAGGGGAGACCCTGGCAGGAGCCAGCTTGCAGCCCCGGGGTTTTGTTCTTCCCGGCCGTGAAACACAACGGCAAAAGCTCTGGAGCTGAAGCGGAAGGAAATCCTCTCTGCAGGGTTTTCTGGCAGCATGGCTGCCAGAGGTGGGCTGCTCTTTGCTCCCTTGAGCAGCTCCACAGCCAAAGCCCCGGGGTGAGGGACCAGGGCCAGCCCAGCTCCATGTCCTGGCCCCCTCGCTCGCTCCCGTTTTCCTCCTCTTACCTCCCTGGTTGCCCAGCACTGGCACTGTCGCTCTTTGCGATTTCCTGCTGTAGCAGCCCGACCGACGGCGAGCTGAGCATTTCTTTCATTTGAGGGGAAAGCAGCGTACGGCTGGCACGCACACCCTGCTCGGAGCACAGGCTGCCTCCTCTCCTCCTGACACACACACAGGCTGACAGGCTGGATCCTCCGCAGCCCACATCTGATAGGAAAACATTTAATTTGAGCAGAACTGAAGAGTGGTTAACATGATCTATGGAGAGCAAAGCCCCAGGGCCCGGAGCCGACATGGGAGGTAGCCTGGTTGTTTTAGATGTGCAAGTTTCAAAGCAGCGCTGGGCTGGCAGCTTGATTCGATCCCAGGATCAGGGCGAAGCAGCATTTTTCTAAACATACAGATAACAACGCAGGCAGCAAATCATGCAGGGAGGATGCTACAAGTCAGACTAGTCTATCAACACTACCAGGATGTCTTTTATAAACCTTTTTTTTCCAGGTGTTCCTCAAATTGTATTCAACAGCCCACAGATGATGCAGAATTCAAGGATGCAGCATCATACCCAGGACTAGGAAATACATCTCCGGGCATTTCCAAGACATATTTTTTGGTTTTTTTTACCATGAGCACGCCCTGCATTACTTCTTACAAGGAGGCTTGCATGTGAGCATCTCAAGATATTTCATAAACCATTTTCTCCCTGCAGTTCTGTTTTCAGCCAAGCACTCTCCCTTTACCCCCAGGAGAACAGGGCACAGGGCGTGCATAAAGATGGGCGCAGAAACCAGGGGGTCTGCCAGCACCCTGAGCCCACCTTCTGTTACCTGTTTTCACCAGCATTTTTTTCATGCTGTCCTGGTAGGTAAATAAGAGAGCAAGACAAACACATAAAAAGCAGTGAGGACGGTGGGAGTTAAAGTGTTTGTGGGAAAAATTTATGGCACATGTAGAAGTGTATCGTACATGGCCCCTATAAATTACGCCCCCAAATGACTAGCATTGAGTAAGAAACAGCTAAGTAAACACAAAGGTAATAAGAAAAAATAATAATTTCTCTCTCTCTCTATGGGGAAGGGCTATTTTTCCATCTGTTTATAGGAAAGGTGAGGGGTGGGGTGGCAGCCGGGGACGTTGAATCGAAGTTCAGGGCCCCTCTTGGTCCCCAGTCTCATCTGTCACTGGAAGCGGGACAGCTGCCAGATCCGCCGCACATGACAGCCTGGGTCTCCTACCCGCTGCCTTTGCTTTGGCTGCTACTGTTCGCTCGAAGGCAGCCGGCATCAAGAGCAATCTCGAGCTCAAACGTCTTGCAATCCCGATAATTAAGAAACAAGCACTTCTGAAAAGCCCCAAATTGAGACAGAGTTCCCACCAAACACAAAAACTGTTTAAATCTGCAGGGAAATTGAAATAATTGTATTTTTTTGTTTAATGCACACAATGAGGTATTAGTGTAGTTTCTCTTTTGTTTTCAGTGGTTAATCCAAAAGGGAACCTTACACAATCAGACCAAAAAAATGATGGAAAACAACAGAGCATTGGTTAGCACTGTAACGGACCCAGGGGAGCGAGGGCTTCAGCAGCTTTGCAGGCAGTGACCTCCTCAGGACTCGCCAGCACCAGGACATCCCCCAGGCCAGCAAGAGCCTTGTAAAAAATGACCACAAGATCTGCAAACACCTTCTGGTGCCCACTGCTGCTGATACACCCACCGGATGGGAAACCTGCTCACTGCGCAGCGTCTTTCGAAGCACAATAGCTCATCCGTAGCATCCCTGCTGACACTTCATTACAAAAACCTCCACTCAACACAGCACTTGCGTCACTGCAAAAACTCAGACGATTTAAAAGCAACTACTTTCTTCCAGTTACTCCAGTGATCTCAGGAGAGGGCGCACCGGTTACCACACTTTGAGTCTGGCCCTCCCTACAGCCACATCCACCTCGGCGTCTCGGAGCCGATGGTGTTGAATCTCAGCCTGGCAGTGCTCCTGGTTTGCACCCCAAGGAGGATTTTCATGCAAAGGTTACGCAGCTGCACAGCTAGAAAGGCAGTAACCACAGCTGCGGCATCTGCTCGCAGCCCATGCTGCCAGGGCAGCTCTGGGCTTTGCACCCAAGACAGGCAACCAGCTCTGCTCCGCAGCTCGGAAGGGCGGCACGGCTCGAGGGGTTCACTCCATGACCGCACTCAGGTCAGAATACGCCGAGAGCTAACCAGACCCTGGAAGAGCAATCCCCGCCAGTGACAGCCCAAAGTCATCCCACTCCTCCTCGGCTCTTGGGGTGGAAGGGGGTCCCACAGCCCCAGAGCTGTGGTGATCCGAGCCAGCGCTGGCTGCCCTGTGGGGAACGCTGTCGGACCGACCTGTGGCACTGGCAGGATGGACGTAGGGGGACAGGCTGCCTGGAAAACGCTCTCCTGCGAGCGCTTCTCCTCCTCCCGCTCCCCAGGCTGACTCTCAGCCCCTACGCAGAACAGCTGCAGGCTGGGAACACACAAACCTGCCCGACAGCGAGCCACTGGTGTCTACACGGGACAACGGAACTGCGAGTCCCGCACCTGCAGTCCTCACCCACACACGTTAACAACCGGAGCAGAACGAAGCCGACCGCAGCTCAGAGCCGCTGACATCTCAACCGCAGCACAGGCCAGCAGGCGGGGGGCTGGAGGAGCTGCTTCCCCGCCCGGCTGCCCCTTTGCGGAGGGGCTTTCCCTCAACAAAAAAGCTGCTGGCATTAGCTGCGAGGAGCAGGCAGAGGGTCCTGGGGGAAGGAGCAGAGATGTGTACGGGCTGGGCACGGAGGCGGGGGGGGGATAACCAGTGCTGGAGGGGGCCAGGCGGACGGGGCCGAGGGGATGCAGGGTTTGCAACACACCCCCACACATGGCAGGCCAGGTGCAGGGCGAGCGAGGGAACCCGATCCGTCTCGCAAAACCCAGCACCCAGACGCAAGAGGCCCCCGTCTCCAGAGTCATCGACCGGGAGGAACGAGACAGCAGGATGCGGCTCCCTCTTCTTCGTTTCAACTCCTGAGTGGCACGTCTTGCAACCGCTGAACTAATTAAAAAGATGAACAGGGATGGTGATAAATCAGTAGCAAGGTCAAAAGCTCCAGCTACATCCTGGCTTGACCGACGGAAGACACAAAATATATAGTTTCACGGAGGGGCAAGGGCCCATGAGTCAGCACATGGATGAAACACGGCACCGGGAAGGCAGGACGGACCCCTGGTGCGAGCGAGCCTCGGGCACGGCACGAAGGCAGCCGCGGCGAAACCAGAGGCTGCTGCCAGGAGCCGATGACAACACGAATCCCACGGGAACATTCAAAATGTCAGATAAGACGTGGTGTATTAATTTCCTCACTGACAGCCAGCCCCAGCTGGAGCGAGAGGCTTGGAAATGGCAGGCTTCGGCAAGGCGAGGATGCCCGGTGCCCGCCCTGCCACAGGGGCTTCCAGCCGACGGTGAACCCCGAGGCGAGGGGGGCTGGCGGGATGGCAGGAGCGTTGCCTCGTCTTTCTGGTGGGAGTAAGGGAGGTTCTGTGCAGAAGGAAGAGCTGATCTCTTATTCTTTTGTAAAATGCTGAAGACTGCTGTGCACTGGCAACGACGTTCCTCAGATGTGGCTGTATTTCAGCTGTTACTATATTCAGAGTTTGTAAAATGCTCTGGGATGATAAAAGTCACTCCAGAAACAGTTATTAAAAGTGTTTCCAGGAAATCAACCCATGGAGACGGAGAAAGTCTGGTGTTTTTACAAGAGCTTCAACTAGAGAAAGACCAAAGCTAAGAAGGAAGTTTTCTTCCTTGTCTTTTCAGCAATAAAAAGGAGCTGCATCAGGGGTTTATTTGACTCTGCAACACAAGAAACAACCATCAGTTGCTTCCTCGGCAGAAAGCAACCCTTAGCAGTCACCAGGAGTCACAGGCTTTCTGCGTTAGTCAAGCTCTGGATCTGTTTGTTTATGTTCTTGTTTTATCCTGTTGCTTTCTGTGATTACTGACCATCCAAAAGATCCCAGGCTAACAACACGCACGCTGCAGGAACAGAGCTTTTACCCAGGAAAAGAGCACGGGCTGCCATCCCTTCCCCACTCCAGCCCCCATGCTAGGAAGCAACGTGTCTGGAGTCGGACGAGCCACGGGAAACGCAAGCAAACCATCCACTTGCATCCAAGCGGCTTTTTCCAAGGATCTGCCACGAAGTTTCAGGCTCGGTCACCCCTTCCCCACCCCCGGGTCAGAACTGATTAAACGCAGCCACCGAGTCAAACTCCAACATACTCATCTCGCTTGGCAGCCCTGCGGTTCGGTTGTGAGCTCCAAGCTTTTTCCAGCCCCCCTCCCTCCTTCTTGTTCAATTATCTTGCTTCATCTCTATTCCGTTTCCAGGAACACTTAGCAACAGGCTCTTGCAATCAGCCACCGGCAGTCGAGGATCTGAGGAGGAGACTCTGCAGTTAAGATGACCTTTTACTACACTCATGCAAATTTTAAAGAAAGTATGCGAACAATTTGCCTTTTAAGTGTCCTCCGGTTACATTCTCCAGGAGTTAATTCTCCTTCTCTCCTTAGAGACATCAGAAACACCAGATTTTATGATTTTACACTAATGAGAACAAAATTTGCAGCTTAATTCCAGCTTGCCTTGTGGATTTTTTTCTGTATCTCACACAGCGTGCAGACTCTGAATGGGCAAAAATTAACCTGTGACATCGACCCTGGCCAAGACTGCAGGTCTGCTCAGACACCGGATGATAACGTCGCCGAAAGCCAAGCCTGGGCTTCAGGATCCATCCCAGCAGCCAGCCAAACTCTTCCTGAGATTGACAAGATGCTGTTGCTTCTCTCGGCAAGCGGCTTTTATGGATCGCCATCAGAAACCCTCATTCGAGGACAGCCGAAGGGTATGCCAGGAGCCAAACGTAGCTGCAGCATCCCAGGGAAAACACAGCGGTTGTGATCTCAGTAGTAATTAAAGCTCACCAGCCCAGGCAGCAGGTAAGAGAGCTGGTGCAGTGGTTAAGGACTCTCAATCCCATGGGACTCACTGTGCCGACACAGGGAGAGCTTGTATCAAACGCAGGGACTTCGGCAGGTCTCTCCCAGGACCTCTCCACCTCTGGAATAACACAGCGACCACCGCGAGGCTCTCGGAGGTGGGCAGCGTTGATGCCCCTTATAGATGGAAATGGGTAACAAGTCTGGTTTTGGCAAACCACAGCAGCAAACTCACAGCAGCCATTTTCACAGATGCCTCGATGAGTGCCAGCAGCTGACAAACCGCCCAGGCAGCAGCCTTGCATTTTCATCAGATTCATACCAAATCCCCAAAGCTTTCCAGCACTTTCCCTGTCGCTCAGTAATTTTCCCACACCCACAAACAAGTTTGGAGATGCTCAGAAAGCGCACACCAGGACAGCCTCCGCAGCTTGCAGGGCACTGGACCATTACTGCACTGAAGTCCTTTCTCCTTGAAATGAGTGCTCTGTGTTTGGAATAAAATATCCTGTATTTCTTGCAGTGCCTAGAAGCCGGAGCGAGGGAATGGGTGAGTACCAAGGTATCAAGGCAGGCAGCTCACTTCCCTCTGCTTTCTCAGTGGTCTTCATAAATAGGGAAATAATTTGCAGTGCTCTACTCTGTGGGGGAAAAAAAAAAAAGCCCACAGATCCTTGATGCTTCATATGAGCTTAAAAAGTATAATCTACTTTTTTCTTTTCTCTTTAAAAAATGGAAAGTCCGAATAAGCACGTCATTGATCCGATTGCTGGGAACAGCATCTGGAACATCAATCTCTGCCTGAGACTGCAGAAGCTGCAGGAGAGCTCAAAGCAGCCAAGGCTGCCCTCGAACCAGATGCCGCTCGCTCTTACAGAAACGCCTGTGGATCCGTGTGAAAATGATTAAGCAAAATTGCTCCCTCTTTTCTCAACTCTCTAACTCCAATCTGTTTTCTCTTAGAGGGCAGATGCTCATTACACATCCCGCAGCACATCAAAGGGCAGGAAAGGCAGGAAGGCAGTCGCCCCGCCATGCACTGGAGGGCAATGCCCAGCGTCCCGCCCAGCCTGCCTGCACCCACTACCCTCTCCCCAGCCCGGAGCTTTTAGCTTGGGGTGAAAGCCGAGACAGTAAAAACGCCTCTTCAAGCCTCGGTCCCCTCTTAGTGACGCCATGAAGGACGCCAGCCAGGGGCTATTCCAGCAGCAGACAGCAGTGACGTGTTTCTGCAGGGAATTCTCTTGCTGCTTCAGAACTCAGCTCCAGCTACTGCAGCACCCCGGGCAGCCCTGTTTGTCGGGTGCAAAGCTGAGCATTTCTCCAACGCTCCTTCCCCACCGGCGCCTGAGCCTGCGAAGGCCAACACGAGCGACGGGCAATCCCTGCCTGCACCCAGATCCAGCCAGTGTCTTCTTCAGATGCTCACTGACAAAATGACGATGTTAGCAGAGCATTGCACAAGGACCCAGGTGCCACGAGAGGCCGACCAGAGAGGGCTGGCACCGCAGGGATGCTCTGGGACAGGAGCTGCTCCGGGGCAGAGCAGAGCCAGCCCTGCGCCCGCTCTGCCCCAGCGCAGCACCTTCACATCTACCACGCAAAGCGAGCGTTAACTACGCCGTGCATGGTGCCAAACAGCAACACCTCCTGCTCTACCTCAAACAGAGCTTTTTTCTAATGAACAGAGCAAAAATAATGGGGCTCTGACACAATCATTTCCCTTCTCCAGGAGTCTCACATTTTAAACCCCACAGGCATTTTTGGTGATGAACTGACCTCACTTTTACAAACAGAATTCACTAAATACCCGAAGCGTGATGATGCTGCGCTACACACCCCCCTCCCGAAAACCCCGCTTCCCAGCAGTACGCCCCTCCTTCCTTGGAAATGTCTCCCGGCAGATTTGTGTCTGCTAATGCAGATGAGATCTACTCCTGTTCCATGACAACTTCCACGAAGAATGGCAAATGAAGACCCCAAAATCCCAGAGCCTGAACCTAAACACCACATTGCTTATCCAAAGCCTCCTTAATCCTTTCTTTACTCAAACTCTACGGGATGATGCTCAGATCTAAACCTCTTGGTTTTTCGGATCTGTGCCAGCTACAGCAAACACCCAGCAGCTGGGACAGGCTTAGCAGGACGTGACCTTAGGGGCACCAAACCCTGCGCATTTCATGCCACACCTGAGCAAAACCCCTGCCTTCAGAGGTGAAAGGCGAGTGACTGATGAGAGGCCTCATGCCCAGAGTCCTTCTCATTTATTCTAGTTCAAAGAGCTCAGAAAACTCAAGGCAACCGCTCATCAGGTCAGATATTTCAGGAGGAGCATGGGAAAGGGTGCCTTGGAAGCAGGAAGCATGAAGCCAACTTCATCCGAGATGCAGGAGGGGATGGACAAAGCCGGGCTCTTACTGAACAGCTTCTTCCCCGGCAGCCCACTGCCTCATCCATCTTAATCTTTGACCACCAAGAGATGAAAACAATTTATCCTCACTCCCTGCTCTTACTAAGAAGTTACAAGAAATAAAAGTCAAACTAAAACAAAGATCAGTGTCATACCCCTTCTCAGACAATCTCCGGCTGACCTGGACTTTCTCATCATCTCTTTTATCTAGCGGAGTGTTTTGGCTAAAGCTTTGCAGAGGAAAGCCATGTGAGCAAGCTAGTTAAAAACCCGGTACTTCCATGTTTATACAGCCAGCTAAGCAGCACACTACAAAGCCTTTTATTCCACATCTCTGCTGACAAGCGAGCATTGATAAATTACAGAAATTGCCCAGGAATTACGAGGCACAAGAGAAAAAACTCCAGTTCCCTAGGTGGGAAATATGGGCTCAGAAACGCAGGACTCAAGGAGAATTCTGTACAAAAACCACCCCAATATTAAGGGGTAATTTATTTGTACTAAAAGGGGAGAGTGAAAACAGCTGAAGATGCAGACAGACTCCCTCCCCATGGTTTCCACAAGAATTCACCAGGTCCAGAGGTGAAGCTAGAGATACCACAAAGATATCTCTTCTTCCAAATGCCATTATTTCCAGAAAATGCTATCTGAAATGAGCCCCTGTGTGCTGGGGAGCGGCGCAAGTTGCTACAACCATGACAAGAGACGTGCTTCCCGCTTGCAGAGGTGCAACGAGTCGATGTCCACGGGGCGCACCGAAGAACAGCCCCAGTTCCCAGGTCACGGCAGGCTTCGCGCTCTGACCGCGTACTGCACCGCGTTGGTTTACATACCGTGCCTGCAAGAGCCGGGAAAAATCCATCTCCTTTGTCATAACAAACCCTAAGTTAAACAGAAAGGCACGGCCATGCATATTATCCAATTAAACAGGCACGTAAAGGAGAAAGAGAGCGCTGGCCATGCACTTCCTCCTGACTTCTGCTGCTTCGCAGTCAGCAGAGACAAAAACGGGCTGCGTTAAGCCCTGCACAAAGGGGATGCGGGAAGCGAGGTGTGCTCCCCTCCTCCCAGAACAAACCTGCTGCTCCTGAATAAAAAGCAAGAGTTTTGTAAGAGAAACCAGCATTTCGCAGTCTTTGCGTTGCTCTCTCCCACCATGGAGCGGTCAAGAAGCACGTCCCAGCCCCCTTGCAGATGCTGCCCAGAGCCGGGCAGCTGGAAAAAACATCCAAACAAGGAAATTCCCAAGTCTGGAGAAGCCAAACCGGAGCCAGCTGGTCTATAAAGTTGCACCCCTATAAAAAAACTTTGTTTGTCTTCAATTTATAAAGTTCATGGCATCCACTCTGCACGTTATAAACTACGTATACAGTTTCGCAGGGTGGTGGGCAAGCGAGGGGGTGTCTCAGGGTCCAGCTGCCTGGTCCTCGGTGGTGCCACTCACCGGGACACAGCCAAGGGAAGAAGTCCACCTGCACAGACCCTTCTACAGTGCCCCAGTATATAGCAGCGTAAAACCCAAACACAACTGGACTTCGTCTTCTGTGTTTTCTCCAGGAGGGCTGAGGACCTCCTCTCTCCACCGGCCAGAGCCAGGGATCGAAAGGCTGAACTCTGTGCACAAATACACAGCACTCTGGATTCCTGGCAGTTTCCGAAAGAGGAGAAAAGCCCCTCTCGGGTAAGTTCTTGCTGCTCAGCTCACCGAAGGGCGTTTGGATGAGCCAGCAGCTCCACTGAACGCTTCCAGGCTCCGCCCGGCAGGCTGGCACCCAGCCGGCTCCTCCACTCCCACGCCAACAGGGACACCCGGCACGCAGGACCGGAGTTCGGGAAGACAGTTGTGAAGCAGGAGGGAAGGACTTTGTAACTTCTACAGAAAGATGCTGCTACAGATAGTACAAAATAATTAATGCCTTCCAAGTTCGCACTTGCTTGTGAAAGGAGAGATTTAAAGCTCCAAGCCCAGCCCAGTTGTAAAAAAACAAGCGTGTGTCCCAGACACTGTTCTGAATCCCAGGGAATCAGCAAGTGGCAGGTCGTTAAAGCCCAGACAACGTGATTTCACATCTGCAAGTTGAAATATCTCACCGCATCCCCCGTTTCCCCTCTGCAGGTCTACAGAAGGGCAACAGCGAAGATTTAGCACGTGCAGCATTGGGTTGTTGTGGTTACCTTTAGGTCAATTCAAAAGAATATTACAACATATTCCCCAAGGGAGTCCATAAATAGCAAAGGATTCTGCTTTAATCCCCTATCTGTTCCTATCTGGATATTATGGCATTTGGACAAGCACTGCCAAAACACAGATTTATGGCAGAGATGAGAGTTTGCATGGCCAACATGTGCTCTCCAAACTTCAGATTGCAAGGAATAAATAAAAGCCTTTTCTAGGACATAGAGAGCTCTTCAGATACGGAAGCTTCATGCAGATACAAACCTCTTTTCAGGATTTCTGCCTCCCTCTCCCAGCCCAGGTGAAAGGTGTGTTTATACTGACCTTCCTCAACACTAAAATCAATTGCTTTCACTGGCTGTTCCCACCACTGCATGGTCTTCTGCTCCCTTTTCTTTTCTTTACTAATACTTTATATTATCCATCAGCTATTAACTGTCAGACCAGGTTCAAACTTCTCTGCTGACAGTGACCGACATCAAAGGGAAAAGAACTATAAAAACTGCTGACCAAAGGGAAAAGGACTACGGAAAGTACAGTCGACGAGCGCTGCAGTTGTCACTGTCGCACTGGAGACACCCGGGAGCTGTGTGTTCGTGAAAGCTTCTCAGAGAATGGTATATTAAAACCAACCAAACCCAAACAACAGCAACTATGCAGACATCTTAGTGCTGCCGAAACTGGTTTTTGTATTGGAAAAGCTGAGAAGTACCTGGGCAAGAGTCACCGTAACAGGCACGTGTGGCTGTGGGGGGCTGATCACTGCCTGCTGCCCACCCCAGCGAAGCTGTTTTTTTCTGGGAAAACAGCCCTCCTGCATCCCTGCAGCTCCTGGGCAAGCCAGGGCAGTTTGGAGAGGCTGCGCTCAGCGTTCCGTCGAAGGGAGAGATGCCAGCACCCGCGGGCACGCCTCGGCAGCAGAGCAGCGGGAGAGATGCTCACTGGCCTGGCAGAAGTCCGCGCCGGCAGGTCGACGAGGAAGGGCGATAGCACAGGAAGCGCTGGGAGGTTGTACTACAAAAAGACAGGCTGGAAAGGAAATAAAGGGAAGGTAAGGATCAAAAGGATGGTGCTACATCCTGAAAAATTATCTTCTTGTTTGGGAGCCACGGTTTAAAACCAGGTACAAAAGTGAGAAGGGAACTGGTGGAAGCAGAAAATTCAATGCAAGTGCATGCTCAGTGCAAGCAAATACATTTTGCCCAGCTGAAAAGTCAGCCCTGTAAAGACACATCCATTCCCAGAGGCACCAGGCAGATTGTTTCCTACTCCGTATTCCCCAGGTGTAATTTTAAATTAACTCACTGACAGGGCTGCCACACACCTCCCCTGGGAGCCTGCACCATGGCCCCACGCAAAGGCACATACCCTGGCTGCTGCAGCGGATCAGAACAGCTCGGCACAGCACCAGGGTCAGGGAGGTGCACACTAGGTTACAAGAAGAAATACAAAGTCATTTTTGAGCAAGTGGAAATGTTGCATCCTTGTTGGCTACACACCCTCTGGATACCGGCTACTTGCAGGCAAAACATAAAGCCAAGAATATTTGTTTAAAACCCACAGGCAGACACTGTGATTCTATTAAAAAAAAATACAACTGGCATTAATTCTAAAAACTTCCCACCATTGGGACTGGGATTCAAAACCAGCACTGGGCAGTGAGGCCAAAACACACTCAGAGCAGACGCCTGCAAAAGATTCCAAGGGAAATTAGTTATGTGGGTTTTGTAACAAAAATAAAATAAAATCCAACATTTATAAAGAAAAGAAAGGCAGCTTCCCTGGGAGACAGTGCTGCGAACACCCTTTACAGATAATTCAAGACCTGTTCAGATCCGAGGTCTCCTCGGCTCCCCGTGCTGGTTGGCGTGTGCAGCAAGGTGAAAGGCAAATGCGAACCCTGAGCAGGCAGCCGCAGCCTCCTCCGTCCTCGGGGCTGGCTGGATTTACAGAAAGCCCCGGCTTCCCTTCTGCTTGTGCGCTAAAGCCAGCCTTATACCATAAACTTTTTTTTTTTCCTAAGTAATTTTTTTGTAGCTGACTCACGGGGAGCTTCTGCCAGGAATTTTTATAATTAGTGAACTAGAGCAAGGTTTTGCCTGTGCATGCCTGACAATGTCTGCTGATTTCAGCGAGCCGTGTTCAGAACCTCGCGCGGCCCTGGAGAGCACAGCTGAGCGCAGCCCTTCCTCCCGACGGCACGGCTGACGGGGCTGCTCTCGCTGGGCTGGTATGAAACATGGTATGAAACTCTCCTCCTGCAGAGAGCTGGGCAGCTCCTAACGCACGCTTCGAGGGGAAGGAGATCAGCTGGAACAAAGTCCAAAGGTATCGGAGAAGGGCAAGGGATGCTAGCTACCCCTCGACTTCGCAAACCTCTGGCTGGAGCATCCCTGTGACAGCATCCGCAGCTATGCGCCTCTCCATCCAGCTGCATAGTTGCAAAGCCATCGTGCGTCACATCTTCCTCAGAGACAGACGACGGTATAGAGTTCCATAAAACCACGGAAAAAATAACTTCCTCGACCTCTTTCTTCGATGGACACAGGAGCTATTTTGCAAGTGAGGCTCCAAAACACAACAGTGGTCCAACCTAAAGATCAAACGCAACCCACGTTCAGATAAGCCAAAAGCAGACATCTGGCGTTAGCAGCCTAAACTACACCCAAGGTCCTTCCCAGATGATCCAAAAACCTCCCATTTTCTGCTACGGGTCAGAAATGCAAACGAATTCCCGCATTCAGGATTGAGCCATCCAGCCTCCTCCCTGTAAGGTTTGCTACAGAGCGATGCCTGTACCCTCCGCACACAAATCCTTACTCGCCCAGTCCTGTAATTTATACCACATTACATCTGAAGGGCTGCATTAAGAAATATTACAGTTGCCAAGCCCTGAGAAGCTAGGATGTGCTGGAAATTAGTTTTCTCTGTAGCTTTAATTTGGTCCATGTAGGGTCTTTACAGCACAGCCACATACCATGTGTGCATCCAGTCCTGACGCAGTTAGTATCGAGAATAGAAGATGCTCAACAAGCGAGGAATTACTCAGTTTTGGTTTTCGAGTGGTTGTTCATGCGCAGCACTCAGCCCTCTTCACTTCACACTTTTCATGTGCTGCTCCAGGGCAAAAATGAAGGCCTCTTGCCACTGCACACTGGGATACTTCTCAAACGTTTGTGAATTTATTTTTATAAAATCTTGGAGAACTACGTTCACAACACCTGCAGTTTATAGTCAAAGAAGAGAGGCACAGAGAAGCTCTGGGCACCCAGTTCCAGAATCAGCCTACAGCTCCTTTTTTAAAAAATAAATAGCACCTAGTAGCATTTTAAATGTTTGATGTACAACTTCCCATGAGATCATCTGCAGCAGGAGCTCAGCACTTCTGCAGCTCAACCCTCAGCCTGGGGACCCAGGAAACCAAGTCCCTCGCTGTGCATGAAAAGCAATTTACCCGGCGCCATACACGAGCCCTGCGGCAGCAGCAGAGCTGGAATCCCGTCTCCTTAACCATCACTTACCCTTGCTATTTTTCCACAACTTCCCTCGCTCCAAACCCTGCAGCGTGCAGGGCAGAGGTCCTACACACGCAACCCCATCCTTCATGGCCTGCCTCGACTGCCCTCCCTGAGCAGCGAGGGCCGGGGTGCCACAGAAAAAACCCATACACGATCCCGTAATTAGAAACCGCATCGTAACGCATACAGGGGGCTGAATTAAGGTTGCAGAGGAATACTGTAAATTGGATGCACATTTCTTGTTCCATTTTACTGCCTTTTTTTTTGCTGCCCTCCCCCTTATTTGGCTTTGGCTGCGCTTCAGATTAAGCTCCTAATAAGGGCTGGAGTTGGACGAGATTTTTCAGCCCATCAGATTGCAGCCTTCCAAGCCATTGAAATGAGATTCAAGCTGAACTTGAATTTTCAATAGTTTGGCCTAAAGGCAAGGGTGTTAACTACAGACCTGCCAACACCTTCTCTATGAGAAATGTCTGAAAACATGCCTGCACATCAAGCACCACTCAGGCTCTGGTAGACAAAAGCCACAAAGCTACCATCTCAACTCCACCGCTAACTTGCTCGGCCGGTTGTCCTGTCAGTAAAGCTCATACTCTTTCTCTGAAAATCCAGCAAACCTCTATAAACTCTCTAGGAAAATGGGTTTTCCCCCAAACAACCCCAAAACCTGTTGTAGCTTCCTTATGACAAGGCAAGGTGTGGGATAAGGAGAGGTCAGGTAAATCAGGTGGACACATAGGAAGCAGACACACGCCAGTTCACCCAACCCAGTCTACTTAAATGATAAACATCACCAAGATTAAAGATCACACATGACATGCATGGAGGAGCAATCAGAAAACAGTCGTCCCTGTAGCCAGCTCCTCTTACAAGCAGCAGAAAGCTATGCTTGGGCTTTCTTAGCCTTCTTAAACGTATTTCTCTCTCTCTCTTTTTTTTCTTAGTTCTAGCAAACTATTTTTTTTTAAATCATGTTAAAGGGTTAGCCCAAATCCTAAAAGCAAGGAAGATACAATAAAACCGAAACGCATCCCCAGTACAGAGGCAGCAGACTGCAGCAGGCACGGCTGCAGGGTACAGAGGGCTGGCTTTCCTCTGACTTCAGCAGTCTTCACTAAAATAAAAACATCATGCTACGAGTCTACTGGAAGTCCTTAGGCCACTCCTGCCTAAATGTACAAACCTAAAGCACATCACAAAGCCTTTCACCTTCAGATCACTGCCTTGGTGGAGGAGGTCTTTAACCGAGACTTCTGCCAGTACCGTGAACAGATTTCAGTCTGGATTTTTTCACATGTTGAAGTATATTTTCTTGAGGTCATGAATGCTTCAGCCTCCCTGCCACTAAAATCTTTTCTGCTTCACACTTCTAGCATGGTGGGCCTGAAGAGCAGCCATGGCCATCCGCTCTTGCCAGCGCTGAAGGCAGCAGGGCAGCGCAGAGAAGGCGCTCCCCTCCCTTTGACGACAAACGGTAGAGAAAAGGAACGATTTCTTGAACTGCATCCAAGGCAAAGTAACCCTCCTGGAGTGCCTGGCAGGGCATCAACAGCAGTGGAAATGTCAGCTTTCAAAGAACAGAAATAAGGCTCGAGAAGGGGGTGGGGAGATTCTGCAGGAGCCAAGGTGTCACTAATCCGACGGATTGTTTTACAAACTCCCACTTCTCTCCAATGAAATTATATCCTCTGCAGAAAAATCACCTGGCTCCAACCTCCTTTGGTAAGTGGAGCGTAAACAGAACGAAAAAGAGCTCATACCCGAGCGGAAAATCAGGCTCAGACAGGCTGCGACAGGCTGGAGAGCGGAGGGACAGCAGCCAGACCACTGGGATTTTGCTCTTTTCTTCGGACAGCTGCTGCAGGACCACCAAGCCCCACCAAGCAAACACGGCTCTTCCAACGCAATGACAAGCGCTGGCCAAGCCGACGCGGTGCCCTTTGCTCGCTGCAAGGGGAAGAAGAGCACAACGGGGAGAAGAGCATGGCGATTCCTGCAAGAAGGTCTGGACTTCATCAAACTTATTTTCTTTAGCGACATTCAGTTAAGTAAGGGGCAAAAAACCCTGCAGTATTCTTCACCTGCTCTTGATGGGGAAGCTGGCGTTTCACCCGATCAGCTGAACAACAGGCTCCGCGCTGCAGCAGGCGCTGCTCCCATCAGCACCCGTTTCGCGATCAGTAGGTGCTTTCACCAGCAGGAACAAGAAACACTGAAAACGTGTGAGTAAATGGCAGTTCCCACCTTTGAAACCAGGAGGTGTCTGGCAGCTCTGTGTCAGTGTGACATACCCTCCACGGGAATTCCACACTGGTTTGTATAGCCTGAAGCTCCGAATGAAGCAAATGCTGCTAGTAATGGGAGAGGAAAAAAAAAAATTATTTGCAAGAAAAGTGACCACCCAAGCTCACGTGAGGCACGGGTTTTCCTCTCTGCCTCTGTGGCACAGCATCTGATTTGCTCAGCTACAGAACGAGTTTCATTTCTTGTTTACAGGGTTCACGTTCTCAGCAACCCTCCGGCGATGAGCCCACTGCACCAACACCCCACGCGTCACCGGTGGGCTCTGTCCGGTCTTCAGCTACTGCGAGGCTGATGATATTTAAGAAGTGGAGGAAAACAGCAGGCACAGCTTGTCTTTGCCCCTCATCTGTCACTGAGCGGCTGTAGGTGGATGCAGGCAGCACGGGCAAAGCACCATCCTGCTCGGAGCTGGGCACTGTCCCACCAGCCGCAGAGGTTCAGAGCAAACATCCGCGTGGATGATGATTCACACGCACAAACCGATGGCTTCTCAATGCCGGCATGCATTTTTTGCACAAGTTTGGTTTATCCTCAGGGCCAGGAAATGCCATGCAAGAAGTACATACAGAACAGCAAAGGCAAGGCACAATCTGTAACTGCTCTAATTGCTCGAGTAATTAAAAAGCAAAAGATCAAGCTAAATACCAGAAGCCTGAGCATCACCACAGAATCACTTTCCTTCTCAGGAGCTGCCTCTCAAACGCATGTCCTCACCAAGCACCGCCTGTGCTGAGGCATCTCCACGGGCCTCAACAACCATTTGAGCACATGACAAAAAAAAGGTCACGCGTTTTTCTTTTCTGTAGATGTGATCTTATTTTCTCTTTGGTGTGGCAGGATGAAAAGACATTTCTATTAAGTAATTGAGTTTTCCCCACAACAGACACGAGCTGGCATGTTCTGACCGTTTGGTATTTCGGTCTCAATTAAGTAAAATAATAACTGCTGCACCTACGCATTTCTCAGCTGCCTAAGAGGAAACACTTTATACATACACAGATTTTCCTAGCTTTACCACCGCATACGTAAGACATGGATTGAGGGATGAATCACAACTTCAAATTCTTCACTACTAAGCCTGGCAATCAACACTGCCACTTTCTGGCAAAGAAACCCTAAAAATCCCTGATCTTCACCCATGATGTCATCTGCAACCAGCGACATGATATGCGTCCTGTGGGTCGCTCCTGTCCTGCGACTCCGTCACTGCCAGGGGTGCTGAGGCGAGGAGGGCTCATCCCTGTGCCCGGCAGGTCTCCGCCATGGAAGCTGCTGGGTAACAGGATTTGTCCTGGATAATCCCCACTCCAGTTTTTGGGAGCCAAGGGGAGGAAGCAGCCGGAGATGCATGCAGCTGGAGATGGCAGCCACTGCAGGTAAGCGGCTTTTCTATGACTTAATTCTCCCCCAGCCACATGCTGGGTGTAAATCATGTCTCTGTTTTCAAGCCCCGAGAAGAAGAGGCAGCATCATGAAGACAGAAAGGAGACACGTGAACTCGGTGCACTGACACCAGGGCAATGGGCATCCCTGGAACCAGGCAGGCAGACGCTCATCCCCAAGCACTCAGCATATTTTAGCACTGGTTTAACCTGCCAACCCAAACCGGGACAGCGACTGAATCCAAGCGACAAACTTCTGCCCCTCTGCTTTGGTCTGAGCAGCCCAGCACATACCAGCTGCACAAGCTTGGCTGGAATAAATGCTTTTGCGTAAAGGAGGTGATGTTCCCAAATCTTGGCATGAAGGCCAGCAGCACACCTTCGTGGTCGCATGGATGACTCCAGCTGCGGCAGCGAAGAGGTGGACAACTGCAGCAGCTATGGGGAACTGAAGCACGGCCAGGGCTCCTGTCGAGCCACGGGGCAGAAGCAGCCACAAGCAGGGGTGGCTAAAGACAGAGGTGGTATGTGGTGGTCTTCTAACCTAAAGAGCTGCCGGGTTTTACGCAGACTCCTCCACTTGTTCAGCTGTGAGGACTGCAGCAAATCCTCATGGAGACAAACATCAAAACCAGGACGCTGGATGCAGCCCAGCGCAGGGCCGCCGCTCGGCCAGCCCAAGCCAAAAAGCAATATAAAACACGCACGGCTCATGGGGCGTTTCATTTTTAAAATGAAGTAAAATGCGGAGCCTTCCTGTGCTTCAAAGCCAGGCTGTCTGGAGTAAAGTGACTTTCCAGGTGAGGCACCGCTCCCCGCTCCAGTCTGGTCCTCACGCCTCTCTCCATCCATCCATGCCTCCCTCCCTCCCTCCCTCCCTGCCCATCCCATCCCTCTGCCTGCTCCTCCCATGCTCCCCATCCCTCCTCCCAACCTAGGAGCCTCTCCCCATCCCAGCACATCACCATCCTTCCAGCTCCAGAGCCCCTGGCCCCACGCAGCCGGCAGCGTTGTGCCCGCAGGGGAAGGCAGGGACAGCCACCTACCCTTCTGCCTCACAACGCAGCAATTAACTGGCTTCATAACTGCCTCTCTAGGCAAAATCCTGTCCTGGGAGCAACCAGGGCAGCAGACATCTACTTTGTGCACCACCTCAGTGATAAACAAACAGCTTTTGCCAAGTGGGGCCCTGGATGCTCCTGTCACGCACAATAATTAAACCATCAGTCAAAGACACAGCGCATTAACACAGATGGGGTGGAGAAGGGAATGAAATCGTTCCACTTGAATCTCCACAGCTAAACGAAACCTAAAGCAGGTCACATCTAAGGAGGGGGAAAAGTAGAAGACTTACAAAGAGACAAGAAATCTCATTTAACAGTCAGTTTTCCCAGTGTTTGCCAAGAAAGCAGAAAACCCAAGACAGAGAGCACCCATCTGTACAGCGAGCCAGGATCAGGCCAGCAAGAGGACAGACAGGCAGGGGGCCACCGCCGTGCCGGCAGGCAGGAGCACGCGCAGGGCACTCCTTTCTTGACCGTCAATAAAGCATTGCAACAGAGGTGGCTGGCAGGTCTTTGAAGACAAGGGGGAGGCAAAATTGCTGGCAGAGCAGCCCCCAGCTTTTTCCATGCCTTCTAAAAAATAAAGGAGTCAAAGCTGCACCATACGTTAGCACTTAAGTAGTCCCTGCCCTCAGTTTCCCACCATCTGTACTACTCGCTGAAACTCCCCTACTCATTTAATTTATTGCTGTGCGTCTCTGCCAAAATCAAAGACCTAAATATCAGTAATCTTGGTGGGAGGTATCCAGCTGCTATGACCCATTGTAGGCACAAAACATATTTGCGCAAACTTGCATTGAGAAAGCCAGGCAGCAAATCTTCCAAGGAAAAACTTCCCATGCCTTCAGATTAGCAGATCAAGCTGCAGGCTTTAAGACCTTTCCCCTCATGTATCTGTGAAATCCAGTGCTTAGGACACAAAAATGGGTCTTTTCTAACTCTGGAACGAATCCGATTTTGGAAGCGCGCGGCACGACGGCGGCAGCAGCGGGGGGCAACGGTTGTGGCTGACGCGGCGGCGGGCAGGGAAGCGGAGAACAACCCGAGGCTCAAGTTCATGTGTGGTGTGGGCCCAGTGAGATGGGGCTGGGCTGCTGGGAGTGGGAAACCCCGGTGACAGCAGCCGCAGAGCCCCACTCCGGTCACTCATCCAGCCCCCAGACCCCTCTCGCCTCAGTCTCCCCGACCATCGGATGAAGGCAGCAGGGCTTCCCTAACACACGCAGCTACTTGAAAAGCTCCTGAGCAGAGACATTATAGGGAAGAGCTCGTTAGAAGCAGCCTGAAACATAACAGCAATGCCCCCTCTGCCCTACAGCCACAAACCAGAATTTAAAAGGGAGCACCCTAAAAACTCAGCTGGCAGAGTCATCAGCCTCTCCGAAGGAAATGAGCATAGCTCCCTGCCCTCTTCAAACACCAGTATCAGCTGATAAAAGAAGAGCATTCCTGCAAGCTAAACACCCAGGCAGTACTTGCAAGGCAGGATTTGCAGCCTGGTGCCCTTGGATTCGCTCTGCGAGTGTCAGAGCAGTAGTCAGAAAGCCAAGGCAGAGGGAAGAACATTTCCAACACCCAGGTGGCCCGTCTGATGCTGAAACCCCGTCAGACTCCAGCACACGTGCGAGGCCCAGAGCGCTGCTGTCGCCCAGACCCCGGGCTGCATTTAGAGGGGCGAACAGAGGGGCTGGGTGTCCCTCGGTGGGACTGGGACCACCACGGGCCCAACAGCTCTTGGACTCACTTGCTTCTCCACGGCCGAAACAGTCACGCAAAGGAGTTTCATCTGCTTCACAGCTCCGACAGCAAACCTGGAAATTTTTTTCTCTTCCCATGCCATCACATGGCTTGGTTCATCTGAAAGCCGTTCTACCCTTGCTGTCTTCCTCCCGGTTCAGTTCAAGTCACCTTATTCCTGCAGGCAACAGCAGCAGCCAAGTGACAAAGCACAAACCGGGACCCACGATGCACCCAGGACCCCCCACAAAAGCCAGGCAAGCGGAAGCTGAACTGCAAACGAATCCGCACAGCCCACAACCGAAACCCTCCACACACGCCTCCAGCCCAGCATGCAACCTTTTAACCAGCAGCGAGCAGGACGGGATGGAGCCAAGATCCCTGGCAACACTCTAAAATCACCGTGTTTCTCCTTTTTTGGGGAGAGGCAGAATAATCCTTCTGAACTATCAAAGTGTGGGAGAACAGGCATCTGTTCAGATTCAGCTGCTTGGGTCTCACTGTTTTAGCTCCAACTCTTCCCTGACGGGTGGGAAAGGTCTCTAGCTTTTATCCAAAGGCATTGCCCTCACACGGGGCCTTTCAGCAGAGGATCGCAGAGCACCTTACAGACATTTAATTAAAACTTACAGCCCGCCCCGGTGAGGGAGGGAGTATAAACAGGCCCCCGGCTCAGAGAGCAGCTCACCAGCACAAGCATCTCTTTCTCCTGTACGGCTGAGGCGTTCGGCTCAGTTGCAAGAGCACAGCAGCCCCAGCCTCGCCAAGCCACCAAATACGTCCTGAACAGCACGGAGCCTTTGACGGGCTGTCGGAGCAGAGGGGAGAGACTGCGAGCGTACTCCGACGGGATGGGACGGGCAGGCAGGGGCTCCTCTCTGCCGACCAAGCCACGGAAGGAGACAGGTTCAGCTTGTGCTGGAGACACAAAACTGTGCTTTGTTACCCCCCTGCAATTTAAATACTGTACATTTCCAAAGCACAGCATTACCGGGGACCAATTCATCCACCTAACAGCCCTGGGAGGTTGATAAAATGGAAAACCACTTCTTTTTTTTCTTCCCCTGCTTACCTATAGGGTAAGGCTTTTGTTGGCTGAATTAAATCTATTTAAACAAAAGTAAGATCAGACATCTGCCTTTGCACAGTGTCAGCTGTGAAAAACGAGCTAACATCCAGATGCAGTGGCATGTCAGGATTAGCCCAGGCTGGGGCAGGAATGCTTCCATGTATGGAAAAATATTGGAGCAGTGAAACCATAAGCTTGGAGCAGAGCAAAGTGAGAGGCCCTGTCAATGAAGTTGCAGGCTCAGGTTTAGAAGATTTCGCAGCTCAGATCTGCCATAAGATCCTCAGGACATATTATAATAAATTTCACACTTCTTCCAAAAGGGACTCTCACGGCAATGCTGCGAGTGGCGAGGGCAAGATCCTTCACCGTCTGTTTGCTCTGGAAGCGGGGCTCGGACCGCTGGGTGCCATTAACACTCCCCACGCTGGGCACGGTCTGGGGCGTTGATGGAGACGTTCTGGCGAGTCCAAGGCTGCTGTTTGCAGCTCGGCAGCTGCCTTCTGCAAAGCAGGACCTGTAAAAGCCAACTCAGAGCTGGACAAAGCGGTAGCCTTTCAAAAAAAAACACTGAGCTGAACCAGCGCGGCTGGGGAGTCGGTGCGTGCTGCTGCCAAAGCCACGGCCAGGGCAGTGACTGCCCAGGCACGGGGCGAGAGCCGGGACAACGTTCCCTTCAACTGGGCCGGCACAGATCTACGGCGCTCATTTGTCAGCATCCTCAGTTAACGCTAATGAAGTAACAGCTATGACTTCATCTCTCCAGTGGGAATCTCTTGGGAATGAGGGAGAACTAGAATTTTGCTCGCCAGCTCGCTCACGCAGATGCAATTCGTTTCAGTTGCTTTCTACTCTCTTCTGCAAACATTACCTAATTCCCACCCAGATTCTTAAATCCTTGCATTGAAACGTAACACAATGCTCCCCTCTCAGCTGTCAAAGGCCAGCCTCGCAGAGATCCCCCCCGGCGGGATCCGACCCCCTGCGCCGGCTGCCACCCCCTCGCCACGGGCCAGCCACACCGAGGCCCCGCTCGCAGCTAACGATGCCACCATCTATTTTTTATACCTCAGGCATGAAATAAAAATCTAGTAACTTGGCAAATTCATTTTAAATAAGGACCTTTGCACCTTTTCTCCATTAAGATATTTTAAAGACGAGCTGGATATAGCCACAGTTGCAAAGACAGACAAAATGTTGCCAATGGACTCTCGAGTTTCCCGACTTGGATGGGCAGGACAGCTTCAACTGCTGCAGATCTTCAGGGGTGCAAAATACCCACAGCAACACCTCCCACCACCCCACTGCTACACTGCTTTGTCTGCCTGCAGAGGCTGCTGAGCCTTGCCCCCAGCAGCCCCAGGCAGCCCCACTGCCTCCCCATCACCAGCCTTCGGCTTCCAGGCTTGCTCTGCCCGGCGTTCACTTCCCTGCGACCCTGCTGAAGACGCTTTCGCCCCCCTGCACCATTCCCAGTCTCCACAGCTGCAGTGACACCCATCATTTGAAACGCATCCTTCACGACGCAGACTGTCCCCAGCGTTCAGGCTCTGTGCCCAGCACTCGTCCCCGGCCTCCGGCCGGGATCCATCACGCCGCACTCCCCGTCCCCGTCCGGGCTCCCATCGCTCTGTCTGCAGGCCAGAGGGGCTTGCTGGGCTCCAGGCAGGGGCTCGATCAGATTGCAAAAGTTCAGCTAACGCCCTGATGCAACCGGAGCAGTCAGTCACTCACACTAAATCAAGACTGCAAATTCTTTACATATTAATTGTTGGTTGCAATTGTTCGTGGTGTTGAAAGAAAGACGTGAGAGTATGCAGAAACCATTCCCACATTTTTTCAGTTCCACCCTTCTATTAATCGCGTGTACTCTAAGTCAAATCAATAAGACACTACATTTTCTTTGGAAAACTGAGATGATGAAAATGAGATCAGCTATCACACAAGATGCTCACATTGTAAACTGAAATACTGTATAATTCACTTTCCCATGAGAGAACTTCATACGTCTGTTTGCTTACTTGTCAGCTCATCCCACTCCCAGTTTCTCCCCTGGCCACATCTTTACCTTGCGACCTACAGATTTCACTCTGATTGTGTTTTTTGCTTACAGAGCATCAGCAGCGAAGCAGCGTCCCAGCCAGCACCGAGGGACGACACGGCAGTGCTGGGAAAAACCCTCGCCCCCAGCCGAACACCCCCCAGCCAGGATCCTACCCTGGGAATGGAGCGGAATTAATGTGCACAAAGCCCAAGGAATCCAAGCATCCTCTCCACGCTGGCACGACTCCCCCCTTTCCTAACCATTATCTGGAGTGGGCGCAAGCACAAAGTGATCTGTCTAGAAAAGTGTTTCAAATTTACCTGCATTACGCCGTGACGTGCCGTGGAACCAGTTCAGAGAACGCACACAGCTATAAAGTCGTGATTATTCAGTATTCAACCCAGCCTGAAAGCTCAGGAGTCAGCTTGTTATTTGCTGAAAGCAGGGGGCCTGATATTATCCGTGAATAGTTCAAAGCTGCAGTTAATTCAACATCACTCCTTTCAAAAGCATAAAAATCACAGATTCCTGGAGTGTGTAAGCTTTTTAAAAATGACAAACTACTAACTGCCAAATCAAAGCAGCAAACAGAAATCCACATGGTTGATAAGACAAATAGTTGCATTTTAAAGAGTAATTAAATATCACTTTGGAATATTTTGCTTGGAACTTGTTTCCCTGATAAAAAACAGGGAGGGGAAGAAGGAAGCAATCTGCACACACCAGCGGGCTTCTCAGCAAGCAAATGCTCAGTGAAACACTGCTCAAACTTGTTTTCTTAATTCAGAGTTCAGCCTGCAGTATTACAGTCCCCAGTACTCCCTTCAGCTTGCTTTTCATCCCCACATTTCATGTCAAAACTCTAGCAATAAGGAGCAGACGACCCCTACATTGGATCTGCCCTGTCAGGGAGGAGGGTGCGTGGGGCTGGGGTACGAATCCCCCTGGTCTGATCACCCAGAAGTGCAATATCTTCTGACTTGACTTAGATTAAAACCATACCCCAACTTCCACGCTGGGAGCGTTGCTGAAAAAAACAGGAATGCAAAACAGAGCGCTCTACCCAGTTGCAATTCAGGAGAAGTGAAACCCTACCCCAGCCCAGGAGCCAACCCTACCATACGCCACTCAAACATTAAAAGTACGTCCACTAGAAAGGATCAAAAAACTCCAACATCAAAACCCCCCGGACTCTCTCAACACCCGTACCTGCTAAGAATGAACTCACAATGAATCTCACACAAACTTTCTCAGCACTAAGAAATACATATAAGCAACGGTACAAAAGGATCATTTCAAGTATTGAACAAGGAGACAGCTTACTGCGTTTCCAACTGAAACTCCATCAAATCGCCTGAAGAAGCCACCATCCAAAGGCAATGCAAACCTGATGCCGGTTTTTGCGACAGGATTTGCAGAGCCCAGTCCAAGATCCAACCGTGTGTGAGCAGCAGCAGCTCCCGTTGCTTCTCCCCACCGTGGAGCCGGGAGGATCTGGCGATGGGAAGATGTCTGAGGACTTTCAGAGCTGGCCATCAAACATGAGCAATTACTGACTGAAGGATGCAATAAGCAACACGGCAGATGACACATCGGCAAGACCATTGAAAATACTAATCCTCCCCCCTGCCTCCCCGGAAAGGCGCTCAGGCAGGCCACGGTCTGGCTATGCAGGGAAATCCAGCTTCCAAGGACACCAGTGATGTTTCTGCAACTATTGCAGGACCTGGATTTTAACCGCAGCCCCCAGACTTGCAGTCTACTGACAGCAGTGAATGTCTATGGGGACTTCATCGAAGGATTAGGGTCTTGGCGTGAGAGACAACTGCTAATTATAGGGAGGGTCACTGCAAAGCTGTATAAAATACACTCAGAAATGATTTTGAAAAGCGGCATCAACAATAACAAGAATTAGAGAATGTTTTGGCTTCAAAGCCGTCCACACGATGTGGAAATACCAAACAGCTTATTCCTCTGAAGTTCACTGTTGTACTTTTCCAAAATCACACAGAAAAATGCTTCATTATTTAGTACCTTCCTTTGTAGAGCTGTGCGCTGATTACTTTAAATAAAGTTGCTTTGCTTAGGTCTGCAACCTGAGAGTAACAAATGAAATTGTCAACCGTGCATTTTTAAATGAACGTTTTCATTTCAACATCTGGATTAAGATGCCACAATGAAAAACAGCACACAGGCTTCTCTCTGCTCCTTTCATACATCTCCCATTCTTATGTTTCAGAACCAGCGAGTTTCAAAGCAAACAAAGAATCAGTTGGTGCTGCTAATGCCTTGCTTCTTGCTCAATAGCCTTATGTCATGAAAAGACCATATTTTTCAAACCCACATCTCTGTAAGCCAAAGATTTCATATACATTCCCACCCCAGAAATACAGTCAGGAATACAGCTGAAAGTGATTACCTAGATATTTTTATATGATGAAACTCAAAAGCTGCTTCGAGTGATTTATAAAATTTTCTGTTAGACAAATCCCACATCTGTGCTGACCACTTGCCTCCCAGATCTCAGCAGATGGCGATTTCAAACAGAAAAGTTACGAGACCCTGAAAATCACAGTGTATCTTAAACTGTAATCAAGGGTTTGAGGTCTTTTCCCACACACACAAAAAAACTGCATACCATCTAATTTAATGGCATTTCTACCTCCTACCCACCAGTTCTTGCACAAACTCTACCTACAGAACTAGTACCTGGTGTCTTATTGGGTGGGGCTCCCACAGCAGACAATCCTTTTAAGCAGAGGGAAAGAAAATGTCATTCTCTTGGGAAGGTGGGGGGAACACAGAACACAACTTAAAAAAAAAAACAATGGGTGAGAATTTGTTGGAAAAGACTTCACAGAGACACCTGCAAACAAGCAAGAGGATGGTCACATTTTAGCCATCAACCTTCAGAGCACCGTCTTACTTGCAGTGCTGAGGAAGACGTGCTTCCAGCACAGAAGGGTGTTCTGTCCACATCCTTCGCGGATCACCCACCGTAGCAGTCAAGCTGCTAAAACAACAAAAATCCAAAACTACCAACTTGCACCTTTCCCCCTCCTTCGGGCGAGGCAGGACAGATGTCTTCACACACAGAGTACGATAACGTGCCTCTGCCACACAATTCAGCAAAAGACACATTTCATGTGAAGACAGGAGAAAATACATACAGCAAGGTATACAAATCTAACTTTTAAGATAAAGGAAAAACATTCTATCCCAATCGGATCATATTTACCAGCGAGAGCAAACAGAGATTCTCAAGCTGCCTTCAGATACTTGACCGAGTAACCACAGAAACATACTCAACGTGGTTTACATTTATTTAAAACCGGAGCAGAAGTATTTCAGCTCCAGTGGAAATGGGTTTGTCTTCCCAGGAAGAATCTGGGCAACACTGGAGCAGATGCATAAACACAGCAGAAAGCAAACACAAAACAAGAGGCAAAGCACAGACCCTACACCACCGCGGATGCACCAAGTAAGCCTAATGGGAAAAGTCAAGATTAAAAAGAATGAGGAAGGCGACTGGGCCAAGTACGTAACAAGTAAAAACAAAGGCAAAGGCAAATAAACAACAGTAAAAGATAAACCGCTTCTCTCCCAGTGCACACCCGCTTGCAGCTCGTTCTCCTCCAGCACCCCGACCCTGCTTTCCCCCACTCCTACATGGACCCCTGTGAGAGGACCTACTGGATGGCAAATGTGGCCATATATATTTTTTTTTTAGCAGAAATGATCAAGACATCCCACAGCAACACAGCACAGCTGGACGGCACGCTCCTGCTCTGCTCCAAAAGCCGGAGTGCCATAAGCCCTCAAAGAGCACCCAAATTCACCCCGAGCGTAGGTGGGCTTTGCAGCAGGGATGGTCTGGAGCTCCCTGGGAGAAGTGGGTGACATCAGGGCATGTAGACAGATGGGGGCTGTTTACATTACTGAGGTTCTCAGTAGCAATCAGCAGTTAAAGCTGTTATTAAATCAACCCTTCAGAACCTGAGCAGCTGTTCATGCAAACAGATAACACCACAGTGATGTTAAATCAAAACCCCAATGAAACAAGAACACGGAGCAACATCTCTCCCCCATGTTCTGCTCAGCAATGCCAGGCATTATCAGAAGACAAATCAACTACCAACAGCTACGTACAGCTACCCAAGTCCGGGGCTGAACAGCTTAACTGAGAGATGTGCATCACAAGTTAAAGGCCTCCGATCTCACTTTGCACGTTAAGGTTTTGTTCTTGAAAAAAACAAAACAAAAAAACAAAAAACAGCTGGCTGTGGCTCAGACAGAGGCATGATGCCATCCTCCTCATTAATCAAAGGCTTTCCCCACGTCCAGATGTTTGCTGACTTCTACTGCTTTCTTTTATTACTGGTTTGGAGACAGAAATTGCTGAAGTTACTCAGATTCAACTGGTTGTTGCAAGGCGCACAGGCTGTTATGTACTTGGTAACTGAACCCTGGCATTACTGAGTTACTGAGGCATCCACCGAAGAGTGGCTGTTTTCTCTGACAGCCCATACTACTTGCACCAATAACCATGAGCGTAAGATCCTATTCTACTTTTAGGACTGTGGGAATTTTCCTGCAAGCCCAGAAACGAGCTTGGTTTTTAACAGCGATCAGCGTTTCAGCATTTCATGCCCGTGGTTTGGAAGAAGGAAAAATGTTGAAAGAACACAGAGTACACCAGAGAAAGACAACGCACACACTGATAAACGTTTCAGTAGGAAAGCAGGACCTTACCAGCCGTATCAGTCAATAACTGTGAGCAATAAAAGAGATGCTACAGCATGGGATAGGAAGCCATCTCTCCCCAAAGCTTTCGCGACCTCAGCAGATAAAGTCACCGACCCACACTGGGAAGCGTGGGCTGGAAGGAACCTCTGGAGGTCCTCGAGTCCTGTCCTCACCAGCACGAGATCCCGTCAGCCACAGCTTCACCCACCCGAGCCCTGAACCCCCCAAGGACAGGGGCTCCACAGGCTGCGGGGCTAAGGCTGAGCTCAGGGATCGGGCTCAGCTCCCTGCCCGATGCTCCCACTTCTCTCTCTCTCTCCATTATCTCCACTCTGTATTCTCAGATCCCTTTCTTCCCATAAATCTATATAATTCTCCAGGGGTTGTCTCACATCGGGTTTAGGAATAGCCTTTAGTGCAAAGGAACCATAACTCAAAACACTGCCTGCATTTTTCTAATGCTTTTGTTTTTAAACAAATTAAGCCTGCGAGGTACTGAACATATGCTAGACATCCCCAGCTCTTGCTGGCATGTTTCTGAAAAATAGAAAGTTTGTGCTTTTCTGGAGAGTCAGGTCATTAACCTAACTATTTAAAAATCAGCCTATTATACAAGGAAACTTCTAACTGCCTGAACCACGGGTTATAAATCTCCTGGTTAGAAACCAGATATCCTGACATAATTGCCCTTATAACTTACAAATAGGTTCTCTGTTATCCATAGATTAAGCTTCCTCCAAAGCCACATCACATCTGCTTAGTTTCGCAAATATACAGCACGAGCTTCAATTACTTTACACACCGCACAAAAATAATCCTGAATTTAACTCAGGGCTTCTTGGAATAAGAGTTTAAGACCCCATAATCTTTTTATTTAATGTTTTCTTGCAATCTAATAGATGAAGTATTGGCCAACATGTAAAATTAATGCCACCTTCCACCTCTGCGACTTCCCAACCATTTAACTACGTTGCAGCAGAATTATTAAAGCAAATACGGCAAGCAAAAGTCCCACCACCCAAATAATCTGAAACATTCTGTAGGGAAATGGCCAGCTACTAATTGGAACCACAATCTTTTCACATCCCTGTAGGAAGAGGGTTTGGTTTTAAAGAAACCGGAATTAAACTCTTATTTCTTTAAAGGACGAAGCTTCTGTTGCAGCTCCCCTTGTTAATTAAACTGATCTCAGACCCCGACCTGTGACCACTCATGCAAGCTCCCAGTTAGAGATGGACTTCAAAGGGGCAAACTGGGGGCCCTCAGCAGCATCCCCCACGTGCATGGCATTAAACACATGAGAGCTTTTGCAGAACTGGAGGCTTAGTGACAAAAACTTGCAGCAAACGAGGCAAAAAGCTGAATCCGGGTTTCAAACAAGGGACACCTTTTCTCAGCACAGCAGACATCACATGGCGCAGACAACAACCAGCTTTTCCTTAAATGACTCCTAATGAACCGTGTGAAGTGTCGGCAGACGAGGGTTCAGAGACCGGTTCGGAAGAAGTCGTCCCTCTCCGCCCAGCACAGCCCCGCAGAGCCCCAGCGCGGGGGATGCCCGAGGGGGCTCAGCCACCCCCAGCCCCTCTGAACCGGAGAGCGGAGCCAGCACCTGCCCGCTGCCTTCAGCAGCCGCAACCACGGCCCAAACGACGTTTAGAAACAGCACTGTGGGGCACCATGTTTTCAGTTCTTAACAGCTCCCAGAGATCAGCGCTGTGAAGAGGCTTTGGGGTTTGGTTCCGTGTTTTTTGTTTTTAAGCTACCAAGCTTGCAAGCTCGTTGGGATGGGGCAGTCCAGCCTTCGCCTCGCCGCCCCTCGCAGCCTTCCTGGCCGGGGTCTCACAGAGCGCCTTGTGCCCGCTGTCTGCCTCTCGCGTCCACCTCGTCGGGCGAAGGGGCTGCAGCGTGGGACAACCCTCACCCCACGGCCTCACCCGGCCCCTTGGCCAGCAGCTCCCACCCGAGCCGGGCTCCAACTCGCCCCTCAGCCCCCAAACGCCCCGCCGCTGCGCCCAAACCCACACCAGGGCCCACGGGGGACCGGCCCACGGCCGCGCCGAGGCCTGCTGCCCTCGGGCTGAGCGGCGGCCGCGGTGCCCGGTCTCGGCTCGGCCTTCCCCACTCCGCTGAGGGACCCGTCGAGCCCAGCGACCCCAGGCCGGGGTTGTTCCCCCCAGCCCCCGTGTCGGGGGACGGAGCCTGCGGGCGGGGAACCGGCGGCACCGGCGGAGCCGGGCGAGGCGGCGTCGCCCCGCGGGACG
>Ga0065711_1000797_pt1 | contig 55035 bp, 24 predicted proteins | sample Hoacrofraction12_FD_59098 | JGI IMG/M metagenome (GOLD analysis project Ga0065711, IMG submission 59098) | Hoatzin crop microbial communities from Cojedes, Venezuela - Epithelial fraction 12 v2 (version 2) | ecosystem: Host-associated > Birds > Digestive system > Esophagus > Crop | place... | reverse complement strand
GAGGAGCGGCGGCGGAGGGTGGCCCCGCTGGCGGCGGCCCCGCCGCCGGGCGAGGCGGCCGAGGAGCCGCTGCTCAGGGGCATCTTCGAGATCGGCAAGAGGAGCTGCGACGTGGTGCTGAGCGCCCGGCGGCTCCGCTGGAGCCCCATCCTGCCCGAGAGCCCCGCAGGTGCGACGGGGCGGGGGTGTCCGCCGGGGCGCGGGGCCCGGGGCGAGCCGGCCTTCCCGCGGCGCTGCGAGGGAAAGGGGAGCGGCGGCGGGGCCTCTCGGGGCAGGGCGGCGGAGGGCCGCCCCCAAGCGGGGTTGCGGCAGGCTCGTTGCAGCGAGCGGTGCCAGGCGCGTCTCGTCCCCTCGAGCTTATGCTGGGGATTAAAAAAAAATCGTTACGCGAATAGCGCCTTCTGTCTGAACCAGCTCTTCCTGGCAGGAGCCTCTGCGTCCTGGCGGGTGACACGAACGGGACAAAGCGTAATACGTGGTGTTTGTATGGCTGCCTAGCCCCAGGCAGGGCAGTAAGGGGATCTGATGTTGTTTCTGCGGCATCAGCTTGTCTCGGCTCACTCTCTTTGACAGGCGCGGGAACTAGAGCGCGTGTGGGTGGGTTGGGGTTTGTGAGGTGTGCCCGAGCTTTGAGATGCGGCTTCTGTGGCAGGCTGTCATTGCTCTTCCGATAAAGCAACACACTGTGAGAAAGCGCTGTGATAAAGGATTTGATCCAGCGAAACAAATGATACACAAAAGTTTTAGAAGAAAAGGAGTGTTCCTCAAACTTATCCAAGTAGTCTTCTTTCTCCTACAAAGTGTGAAAATACAAACTTATTTTCAAAACTAAGTATGCACTCTTAAAAGTGCTTGCCTACTGCAGTGACCTCCCAGTGCCTGTGTGAAGGAGAAATCAAAGTTGCGTTCTGGAATGCAGAGTTTCCACACAGCACAGTTGCCTTGCGGTATGGCACATGGTTAGACCAGGTTTATTTTAGTAATATTTTGGAAACTTAATGTGGATAAGATCCAACAGCCATACGCTTGGCATACAGAGAAACAAAGTTCCTTCCACATACCAGTTTTTCTGTGTTATGGTAGCCTGTTCCTCTTCAAGGTAGTTCATATGCTGCAGAGGCTGGAGAGTGGCGTGGAAGCCCACAATTGCAGGGCGGCTGCTGCTGCAGAGAAATACCCAGAGATGCTCACAGCTGAAGTCATCGTGCTTCATTTCCTGTAACCATGTTGGGATACCAGAGCTTCTGAAATCAGACCAACATGATGCCACGCACAGCTGTTGACTCTTATCCCCCAAACAGCCTAACTGTGCTCATGCAGTCTTGTGCTGGAACTGAAATACCTGCTTTGCAGCAGGACCATTCCGTTCTGATGACGGCCACGCTGATGTGTGTATGACCCTTCGTCTTGTGGAGCCAGTCTGGGTGCCTTAGTAATGCTGTTACACAACACTGTGGCCTCATTGCTGTGCCTTTTGGGATTAACTATGTGTCTCCGTGTGTATGATCTGAAGTGTGATTTGTTAATTATTTAGTTATGTGTGCAGTGCTCTAATTTGATTGCCGCTTTATGTTCTGGCTACTTTAATGTGGCTTGAATTGTCATATATCAGGAACTAGAGTCCGTGATTGTCTTTAAATTGTCACCAGTGAGGGATTTTAAAGTACAGAGAGGAAGAATGAATTTCAGTATATATTGCTCCATGCTTCCAGGGATGGGAATAAATGGGGAAAATCCACCTCCCTAAGTTGCTACTTTGCATAAGATCTTTTAATTTTTAGATTGCTCATGAAAACATTGAGAGCTTTTCTATCTTAGCTGCTGCAAGGTAATAAAGTACGCAATGCTTAAAGTCAGGCATATTGCAGCTAGCAGAACTTCAGGAGTCTTATGGAAAGCAGCACTGACAAGTTGGTGTCGATTTTATCGGGTTTTGGGCTTTTACTGCCCATGTCTTAAACATACGCTGATACTTCTTTGTCTCTGACAGTTTGGTTTTGTACTATGTAGCATTAAACTGCTGAACATTTTGGTTTCTGAGAAGCTCTTAACGTCCTACTTCTTTACTAGCTTCAGTGGAATAGACAGTGGTGTCTTCCAGATGCTGGGTTTTTCCTGAAGTCTGTGGTAGGCTATGAGTGTTTACTGTAGGATTTCCAAATTCCTAAATGGGAAGTACTGACACTGAAGACAAAGGGATTTTCAGTTCCTCTGTTGGTGTGGATGCCACCAATGTATGTTGTCTTTGGATGTTTCAGGATCTCTTTGAGAATGAAATAATCTTAAAAGAAAAACTGTTAGGTTGTTTCTGAGACCCTTGGATCCTGCTGGCCACATTGTGATGGGAACACAATGGTCTACCTGAGCAGCATTTGGAAGAATACTTGTGATGACTCCTTTCGGGCCAGCGTGGCTCTACGTGTGCCCACCTGTGTCTGCAAATGAGCTCAATAGGAGCTGAAAATTTCATTGTGTAGGGCTTTTTGCCCTCACAGGGATGAATCCAACAAAAGTCTTGACTGGTTTTCCTTCCATCTCGGATACAGTAGGTCAGCATGATTTTACCTCTGCAGTTCCTATTTTGGGAAAAGACCTTTCTTCTATGGCAGTCACTCCAGTCTGTCAAGTTAGAGAACTACCGGGTAGTTGCTTTCTCTCCTTTTCCCTAACCTCCCATCCCCAGTAGTTCCCCAAAAGTATTCTTGTCTTGGTGAAGTTGCCGTTTGTCATCCGCAGTTCTGCGATTCCCATCATATGGGGGTTGGGCTACATGACCTCTAAAGGTCCCTTCCAACCCAAAGCGTTCTATCATGCTATGATACGTTCTTACATGTGGTAGCTCGTGTAGCCTTGGCTCCTTCAGCTTCTCCTAACTAGAACTCAAAGCTCCAACTTGCAGTTCCCAAGCAGGTGACACTGCCGTGCCGGGGCGTGATCATGTCACTGTCACATATGCGTAGTTCTGCGCCGTTGTGCTGTTTCTGTGAAGCTTCTGGCAGCATGATTATCAGGCAGACTTCCTTCTTTACTCTCCCTTTGATTTCTATAGCTTCTGTCTGCTAGAGGTTTTTGGCTACCAGTGCTTGCTGAGGATTTTTGATGTCTTCCTTTGTTGTTCACTCTCCAGACCTCGTAGTAAGGTCCCCAGCAGCCTCCTCTCCCCTCTCTAATTAATGTGACCCATTATGAATTCTGTGTGTTCTCTGTTAGGACAAAGCTTTGGGCTTTGTAAGTAAGGCCTGGGCCCGCAGCTGGGTGTGGAGCCTGAGGGAGCCAACATGTCAAGTGGGAATGTGGGCAGTGCAAGGCAAGGCTCGGCTGCCCCCTCCAAAACGCTGTGGCTACAGCCTGGGTGTGCGGCTCGGCAGAGCCTCTGCTTCTCACCAGAGCCAGCTACCCTCTGACCCGTAGCTGGTTGCTTGCTTTAAATGATGTGGTGGGCATTGCAAGGAGAAGCAGAGCTCACAGTCAGCAGTTGCTAGTTTTTTCGCTGGCTTCTTTCTGTGTGGCTTTCCTATGCTATAGGTATAATCACTGAAATGAAGAAAAAACAAGACTTCTCTCTGTGTATCCAGCCCCAACCTGTAGAGCTTCTCATATTTTGAATGCTGCTTCAAAATCATAGCAGAGAAAGCTATCTTAAGTATAGATTTTTAGAAGTTCCTAGAAGATGATGGGAATGAATGAATGATGGGGAAAAAAATTATATTGAAGAACAAATGCTCAGAGTGGAATTTGGTTTCTTTTGGTGTGGCTAAAGTTTAAAAGCTAATGAAATGTAGAGGATCAGCAGCAGTGGATGTGGGAATAATTTGTATTTTAGAACAGTTTCAGTAAAAATAGTGTCATTTCAGTTGTCTGTATACTGTTCTTCCAGTATGGCTTGTTTTTTTGCTGTTGAATGAGAACTTTAATCCTGATATTTCTTTAAAGCCTTAAGCATCTTTTTAAAGATTGCCACAGAATTTCCTAATTTACAATAATTGCAGTTTTTCAGCAGATTTCTGTCAGATAGGAAATTCAAGAAGACTGGCACTCGCTCGGTGTTTTACTGGTATGTGAAGTCTGGAGGCTTTTGATCATGATGAAAAAATTTTTAGAAGTGTAGTTTCTTCTGTGTGTAGTGTACTTGACTGAAGGGTACATGAAGTTGTTCTCTCAGACTGACAGCGTGTAGGCTGGACCTGAGTATTTGAATAATAATTTGGATAAAACTTGCTTTTTTGGTGTAAGTAATTGAACATAATATTCTAAAATAATTGACCAATAAGAAAGTAAGACCTATGGAGCAATCCAGAGGTTAATGCATTATTCAATATATATTTTCACAATGAAGTAAAAAAATCAATGTGTTGTATAAGGATGCTGTACTTATATGTTGTATACTATAGTTCTTGTTGCTATTCATCTAAAATATAGATTTATAAATATTTTATAGAAGTGCAGCAATAAGGAAAAAATATCACTGATGTATTGCAACAGTGAAAGAGGTAGCAATAAAGGACTTAAAATTAATTCCGAGTGCATAGTGGCCTGCTGCCAAGGCTATTTAGGAACAGATGTGGCTGAAATAGATACCAATAGTCTGTTTGAGATCTCTAAAGTAAGACATCTGTCAGTCTATCAGTCAGTCAGGAATAATGGAAATGGGAACTGGCTGCTACAAAATGTGAATTACTGAATTCACATTGGTGAACTTCAAAGCTTTTGATTCTGCTTCTGACATGTATAGAGGATAATTTCTCTCAGTGGCTTATCTATTGTCCAAATAGGAAAACTATTTTTAAGGAAGAGACATAAAAATAAATAGTATGAAGCGTAACTGAGAGGGAGAGGTACATGTATCACAGTAATATATGGCTTTAAGGTGTAAATTGGAGGAAGAAGACATGCAGTTTTAAACACTCCCATGGTGTCTGAACTTGTAAGACACTCTTAAATCTTTTTCAAGGAAGTCCATAAAATTAATGTCTTTTAGATAGATGCTGCATGAAACTGTGAAAGAATTTATTAATTTACAACTTTTTGTGAAAGATTAAAAACATTTAAGGAAATGGGGTATACTAATTAAAGGTCTCTTAAAATTTGTTCTTTATTTCAGGCAACTTCTAGACATAATGTCTTGATTCTCTGTATGTCTTTTATCCTTTATATGCAGATCAGTTCATGGCTATATGTTTGTGGAACAATTTGTGTTGTTCCATGCTTTCTGTTTTTTTTTCTTGTATTTCACATGTTTATGCACCTCTCTGCTTATGTTGAAAGGGATTCGCATACCCTGGGCACCCAGTGGTGACTTTTGTAGGTGCTTTAATTCTCCACCTCAAAGAGAGACATCAGGTATTTACATCTTTGTTCCAGAAAATAAATTTCTGTGCTAGGTCTTGCAAATTGTATTTGTGTGTTCGGGTTCACATACACGTTAAGCTGCACATGTGTTAGTGAGTTGGATTCTGATGCTACAGGAGTTTGAAATAACAGGATTTATTTTGCTTTCACACAGAGTAATAATTCTTCTTTATGGCCTTTTCTTTTTAATGCAAAACTATTTCTGTTGGTGATATTGTGATTTGTGTTATCTCAAGGCTTTTGTAGACTGGAAAATGGCAAGTTTTAGACTTGCCTAAATGTCATGGGTTTTGTTTTTGTCATTGTATTTTTTGCTTTTCCTTCAGTTCTCCTGTTGCACTATGCAATAAGTACGCCTTGCCATATACTATTATAGATAAGGCAATGGTCTGCTTTATTCATCTCCTCCGCCTGCCTGGCGAGCGAGGGACAGTGGCTGGCTGGATGCTTGGCGTGTTGTGCATCAGCAGGCAGTTGCCACACCAGTAACCAGCCAGATGTGCTGGGTTTTGGCCGCTGAGCAGGCCAGTGGAAGAAAGATGGGTTGGAATCAAGGAGCAATCAAGAATACTGTGGTGGGAGTGAGCCGATACATTAAGGCAGTATGAGGGTTTTGGTGAAGTGCCATACGGGTGTGGGAGGGATTTGTGGGTACTGTGGAGAGGGATATTGGTGAGCGGAGGGGAAGCTGAAGCTGTTGCTGGGCAGATAGGAAGACATGCAGGGTGGTGCTATAGACCATGACAGGTGCGTGATACAGGGTAGGGAAATCACTGGAAAGTCAGAGGAGACATGATAAGGTGGTGAGGGAAACAGAGCTAGGATACAAGTTCATTTAAACAAAAATACTATCAAACTTCCGTAATTTTCCTGTTCATAGAATAATTGCCAAGTCTTTTGACTATCAAAAAGTGTATATTAGAAAAAAGTTGATATACTAACCAATCTTTGATGTCTATGCTAGTGCTATTCTCATGTCTGTGATAGTGCTATAGGGCTACGAGTCCCTTCCTCGGTGTAACTTAATGTTCTTTTTAAATCATTAAACCCCATATGCAGTCAAATCCCTTATCTAAGCATTTATTTTATATCTCAATTTCTGAATTGTGCTGTTCTTCAGCTTTTTAGAAACATTTGGGTTTTTTACCCCCCCCTGCGTATTCTAGGTGCTGATGTAATCTTTTCTTGGTTGTCATTTTATCGTACCATCCCTGAAGTTGTATCTTTCTACTGTGTACCTTTATGTCTTTTCTATTGCACCAAACGTTACCAACTTACCTTGACTTCCGAGGGTAGTTTATTGGAACATGTGGTTTCTTTCAGGTAGTCCCTCACATTTTGCAGCAGTGCTCTGTAAACATCCAAGAAGCTACATAATTCCTGTGACCCTTTCCTAATTTTTATTTTTTTTAGTAATGTCTGCAGGAAATAAATACAAGATCTCATTAATAGCTTGGCCGCTCAGAGTCTGAGACTGCTACCTGCTCTCTTTGCCTGCAGCTATTTCTCTCCTTCGACTGTGTGTAGGACGTGGTTCTGGAGCACCTTGTGTTGGATAGTTGTGGGGATCACAGTGACTGATGGGGTCTTCTGCTATGGTAAATCCATATAAGCTTGCTTCTGTGTTGTAAGAGAATTCAGAATATGATGTTCTTTGCATTTTCTTACTTTGTGTCTTGACAAAAGACATACTTGGATTAAGACATTTCTGTCTTTATTTTACAGTTACAAAATAAAAATAAAGCAGGAAAGTCTGTCATCTGCTCTTGTTGGAGTCAAAATAAGCAAAACTTAGATAAACAGTTTTCCTTTTGTTGCAGATACCTTGTTTGTTAACTATGTATATTGCAAGAGCAGCAGGTAAATAATAGGTGGTGTTGCAATTATGCAAAAAACCAAACAAGTAGGTATTGGATAGAAGGAATCCCTTTGTGTTTGCTGTTTCATTTAGGTATATCCAACTATATCATGTACTGCCTTTAGAAGGAAGTTTTTACTTCAGTACATGAAGTACTCTAAAATGTGTTTATCCTTCTTAGACAATTTATGAAAAAGCCTAAATGGCTGAAAATCTGAGAACATAAACCTGAAGAACTGAATAGTCTTTGTGTACCTTAACATTAGTGGTTGTGGAACTAATGTTTTCATTTCAAGGAAATCAGTGGTCCTGTTTTTGATGACTTATGTTGTAACAGTACGTGCAGACAAAAAACCATAATGTGTTGAGTATCTGATACATGTATTACCATATTGCCGTAAGGAACTGCTGTTATGTTAGACACCAACTGATTTTGTGATAGTGTTGGATTTCTCTCACATATGCTTATGTTTTTGTACAGATGATCCTTCAGGAACATCTGCTAGTTTTGTGGTGGTATCTGCTGTTTCCTTTCAAAATCTGACCTTTTGCCATTTGCTACTGGGACTGCTATAGAATTGCACTATACTAAGATCCTTTTCTAAATTGATTCCTGTCTCATAGATATTAACTGTCAATTTTTTGAGATAATTGTGTTTCACCACTCTCTGACGTACTGCAGAGTTCAGTGCAACTGTAAAGTTAATAAATTAACTTTTTAAAATATCATTTAATGATAATTTTTTTTTTAATGGCTAACTTGAAATAAGTGACTAGAACTTCCTCCTTCCAACTGCTTAAGTGGTCTCAGAAATACTTGTCTGCAGACGAAGTGTAAGGATGGTATTTCTCTGACTTTGTTCTAAGTTTTGGAGCTCCCTCTTGCAGTTTAGGAACCCTTTCCCCTTTAGTTGAAGTGCAGATAATATCCTTTGGACACTGATACCGGTTTAGGATCACATCTTAAAGTGTAGCTGAATAAATGAAAATGCAAGCACAACTGAAATTCAGCGGTGCATGTGGCACTGCAACTGGCACGGAAGTCATGACCCTGTAAATGCAACCAAAAATTTGTTCTTAGCCTGCTGGGAACTCCTTCTTGGGAATGAATTACCAAGACGTGTTACAATCTCTCTTTCACACGTAGATGCTATCTGGGTAACTGTATTTTATGTAGTTATGATGAAGTGTTGAAGATGTTGGTATTTCCTGTTTATACACTCTGACTGATCATAGAAATCCTTTTTGTAGGACTTCAGATTTTACTATCAAACTGTTTTGCTGTGGCCCGATGTAGGGAAAAATGGTGTGTTGATTTTTTGTGATTTGGAAAAGTGGCTAATTATTTTTTTCCAATGTATGGTGTATGTTTGTATAGAGATAGTAGGTACTTTCGCATAATACTGTTCATGGTTTTAAAAGTTAAATGTGTATTTAAGCATGCATGAGACTTAATATTTTGAAAAATAATTAGGCTTCTGGTATTTCTTTAGCTTCATTTATTCATATGCATTGTCATCTAGTTATACCTTTTTACTCCAAACTGTATTAATTCCAAAGGTGATTTTGAAGTTAAAAGTAATTGACTTAGTATTTTTCAGTGACAATGCTGATAAAGGAAAAAAAATAGTTAACTCATTTAAAATGTGTTTATGGGATTCTTGGTTGAACCTAAAGTTTTTTATGAACGTGTATTTTGTTATTATCAAAGTATGCAGATTAAAAATGCACTATTGAATGAGAACATTATGCTTCCTGTAGGGTCTCAAGGTAACTGTTTTCCTATTGTGTTTCATCTTGGAATCATAAGCCCCCTTCCCCCAGTGTAAGTTCAGCAGAGCAACAAGAAATGTCCCACAGATCTGGAAGTTTTGTGACATGAGAATAACCAGTATTGCCAGCTCTTCTTTGGAGAGGGATCAATAAGCTGTGTTTCACACAACATCCCCATTATTTAGGTACAGTTATCAGGAGTGGCTTGCTTATAGTGTAGAATGGTATTAGCTGAGTTTATCTTTTGGGAATGGGTTTGGTGCTCAGAAATGAATGCATTCGTTTGAAGCCTTGAGCTGTATTTTGTGTCTTTGTCATGCTTGTAAGTGGGTGTTTAAAAATGTTTATGTAGAGATTGAGAGGATGCTTCTGATTTTATTCCCTCCCCAAATTATCCTAGTTTGTTTCTTTTTGAGATGGAAGAATATCCTCAGTTTATTCTTTGATGGGTGGGTATTTGATTAAAAGATATTTTTTTTTTTGTATGGTTTACATTTTTCATCCTAGCTGAATATTGTAAAATATTTCAGCAAAGTGTCTCTTGTAAATGTCAAGTATTGAATGTTATTTTATGAATGTTAGACATTAAAGAAAACAAAAACAAAGCACAGAACTCATGTCAAGCTCTTTATGTGTATCTATCAATGACAGTATAGCGCTTAGTTAGATTAATGTGATAAATACATAAGCCCTTAAGTTGCAAAACCAAGAAAATGCTTCAAGCTACGCTTCTTCTGGAGGCTTTGTAATAGGATTGTAAGCCAGAGCATGTAGAATGATTGTAAGTCACAACACTTGATTTTTATAAAATTGGAGCTCAGAAACCAGAGTAGATCACAAATTATTCAAATGATTCCAGGATAACTTGTATAAGAATTAAAGATTATTTTCCAGGCCCACCACTGGCTTTACGTTACAAGGAACGATTAGTTTTCCATACTGGTAGTGTGGAAGCTGCTGTTTTCTCTCATGATCTGTGAGTGGTAACAGACGCAGATAAATATGTTTGTTTAAAAAAAAAAAAAAGATAAAAGGTGTTTTTTTAAAAAAACCCACACACTGTAGTTCTGAATTTTCATGTAAGCCTAGACGTATGGTAGCCTTTCTGTAAAGGATTTGCTGAAAGAAAATTCTACTTCTTATGTTTAACATCTGATGCACCTTCCTCCTTCCCCTGGCTTCTTATTTAGTTGTAGATGTAGGAATATATTAAATCCCTGACATATAAATGTACAGTAACTTGGTTTACCTCACAGTTCTCTAATCCAGCATGTGGCAGTTTCTTGCCTGTCTATTGCAGTTTTAAACAAATGGTCAGTTCATGAACAGAATTCAATGCTGAACTCTAAATTTCCTGGCTTTTGTCTGTTTGGGCTATATGAGATGGTAGTTACTTAAATGCTTTTCAGTACGGAGTAGTTGCTGTAGTTGTTGGTTTACATGAGCTGTGACAATATATCTCTTCTGTCAGTCTGTACACTCAAGTGCATATAGCAAGTATGCTTTGTGAAGCTCAGAAAATGCAAAGCAACAGATGTTATATACTGCACAATTACACGTATCCTGGAAACAGATCTTTACACAGTGTAGACCGTCTTGGAAAAACACCGTCTTGGAAAAACAAAATTTGACATACAAATGATCAAGTTAAGGGTAATAGCAATAAATACTTATGACTAAATATAATGCTGTTTTGCAGATACTGTTCTGAGTAATTAAGTGCTCATCTTTCTATTAAAAGCCCCTGTTTGACAGATGTTTAAAAATCATATTTGTATTTGTATTTTCTGTGTTGTTTTAGTACAGTATAGTAGAAATAGAATAAACATTCTCAGTTAAAAATAATGTCATAGGAAAATGACTTTTTAAAAAAAGCCTATGTTATTCTAACATTCTTGTAAAGTAATTGCTAAAAGTAAATAGGAAAAATTTCAAGTTAACTTGCTGGCTTTCTGTGTGAAAACAGCACGTCTTTGCCTGGCTGATCTGTTGACTGTTCTGAAGATGGTTCAAAATGAGATTTCTCCTGTCCAAGTCCTCTCACTGGTGCACTGTCTGTCACAGGGCTTTTTGGAGACTTGTCAAACAGCTCTGTCAAGAAAGGTGCTGAAAGATTTCATACTTTGATAGTTTTGGACTTCCCAAAGGCCTGATCTGTCACCTCTACCTAGTGTAACTGGGGGTGAGACAATTAGTTAAGGATCAAAATTATGATAGCACCAGTGAATAATACACTAACAGTTATATGGCTGTGGACTGTGGTAGCTCATGACTGTCAAACTGAAGAGATTTGTGGTTTCATTTAGTAAATTCTGCAGTTGACACATTCCAGGGTAAATCTAAATATATTGATATGTTACAATAATGGGAGAAGATTGTATATAGTTGTCTATTTTTAGCATGCTTCTGAATATTACATATGAAATGTAATGATTCTTGGTCACTTGACTGCAACACACTCATTAAACAAGGTGGTGATTAAGAATATCCTCCAGATTCTTTTCTGTTCCATAGATCTTTTGTGATGGAGGACTAGTAATAACTAAGGTTGCTTTAGGAAACAATGCTTAGCAAAAGGAAAGAATACCTGATAAATGCTTGTAGTTTTTTTTTTTACTGCAGTACAAACAAAAATGAAATAAAAAGGCGCTTTTTTTTTTTCCACTTACATTTGTTGAGTTAATTATTTAAAATATGATGGAAACAAACAGGTGGTGTTTTTGAAATTTTGTCCCTAGGTCTCACTTGTTTTATGGAAACTATTTGTGGAACGTACACACAGAAATTCAGTACTGAACTTGCAATGTAATTTATACATAAATGCTTGTTTGTCTTGCTCAAAGCAGCTACTGCTTCTTACATATTCAAGTTTAGCAGTTCAGCAGTATTAGTTTGTATGCAGGAGCAAACTAATGAAAAGAACTTAAAGTAAAAAGAAAGCTGTTTCTTAAATACATTTCTCTTTGTTTTAGGTTTCTAATGTTTGTTCTCTTTGTCTATTTCCTGGAGTGAAGGTTGCCTGAGAAGTTGATAGTGCCTTTGATATATTAGTAATGTGGTCTGGAAGGGGTATGGAAGAGAAAAAAATGACATGGGATAAACACAGAAAAGCAGAAATGCTGAATTTGTTTGTTTGGGGACTGTTAAAACAGGAGTGGAAAAGCATTTAGAGATTGTCAGCTATGTCCTACAGCACAGCTTCAGAGACATGGCTGTTGTACTGATTTAACAAGGTGATTGGACAGTGAGTCCAAGAGTTGATATAATGAAGCAAAGTACAATGTATTGGTCTCTTATTTGAATGCCATCAGCTTGGGATCAACGTCAGGAGCTGTAGTTAGACCATTCCTAACATACATGATCATAGGTTTATTATGTGGAAAATGTCATCTGTCACTTAGAGTTGTTAGGATTATTATGTTAAGGATCATTAGAACATAAATAGAGACTAAAACAGATGTTTGTACGCTCTATAAACCAATGGTTATTTAACCACATCTTGAATATTGTGTGCAGTTCTGGTGTTCTCAACAGAGATGATGTGGGACTGGAGAAGGTTCAGGGCGTGACAATGATTAAGGGTAAGGAATGGCTCCTGGATGACAGTGACAGACTAAGCTGGCACTTTTTGGTCTGAAATGGAGGCAATTGGGATAGGGCCTGGAGAGAATAGATGGCAATGCCCTTCTATCTTCCAACATAAAAAATATGGTGCATCTAATAAGGCTAGGAGGAACCAGGCTCAAAACAAAAGGAATAATCGTGTAGCAAGTGAGAGAACTGCAAAACTTACTGCCAAAGGATATTTGTTAGTGCTGAAAGATTTTTGTGGATTCAGCTGGAGACAGAAGGCCTCATTTGAGTGCAGTAAAATGTGTAGAAACTGCAGTCAGTTCAGGGTATCCCTAATGAAAACAGGTGGGGAGTGGAAAAGTATCGGTGGAAAACAGAATAAACACTTGCTTTATTCCTTCTCTTCTCTTAGCATCTGCCTGTGGCTATGGTTTGACATAAGATACTGGCACAGATGGACTTTTGCTCTAATCTGGTATTGCTGGTCCTACATACCAGAAACCGGTTAAATTATATTTAAATGATAATTTATGTAAAAGCATATACATCACTAGTCTTCATTTGTATTTGCACGACTAAGCAAGCTTTCTTGGTAGAATTTGAATTCAGTTTGCCTAACCTTCCATTTGCAAGGTACTTATTTTTACTGGTGGATCAATATAGTTTAAAGAATGTGTGTTCTTTGTCTGACAAAATGTCAAGAGGTTAATTTTATTGAATGTTGTTAAGAATTACAATACAGTAGCAGACTGTATAGGAAACCTGTATTTCCTTAGCCCATAGGTGCCTTGAAAATATTGCTCACACATATGTTTATAATTACTATACTCTTGGGGGTTTTTATTTTTATTGTGGAGAGGGGAAGTTAAATTCCAAGTACAGTAGCTACACTTGTGTAGGCTACGAGTCTGAAACCATTACAAACCATTCCAGAAGAGTAATTAGTTTCATCAACCTCAAGATTAGGAAGAGGTGCAACTTCAGTATGCTTAGCTGGTATTTTTCCATAAATCTCTTTCAGAAGTTTTCTGATGTTCACAGGGTAGAAGACGACCCTCAGTGTAAAACATCCATTTGTATGTCAACAGTTTAAAGATGTGTGCCAAGGTATCTACAGTAATTCTTGAATACAGCTGATAATAATTTGCTTGCACTGGTTCCCTTTAAGGCTAAGTCAGAGATTGTTGTCTTATTTGTAATGTGTGGCTGGATATGTGTAGAAACTCAGATTTGTTAAATTTACTTTTACATGAGCAAGGTAAGTTTAATATTGTGATAAAGGAAAATTTAGATAGAATAGTAACAATAATGCACATACTGTGCAAGTGCCTGTTGGAGACAGTCTGAAGATGCATCTCTGTTAGTTGCTGTATGGGTGCTGTGAATATGAATCTCGCTGCTCCTGCAACCATATGCAGGATATTTATGCTGTGAGTAAAATTCTTAGGATTGGCAAGTAAGATATTTACCTCAACCGCATAGTGGTAGTCCCTGTACATATGTGTCCACTTGGTGTAATTCTAGCATTTAAAAGTTTGGGGGAGTAACAATCTATGTGAGGGGTTTGAATTGTATCTTTGTTATCTGACATGTGCTTCTTCAACAGTTAAAACTCATCTGAAATTGTTTTTTTGGATGTGTGGAGCAGCGGTCTTTTGGTTTGATTTTAGTACTACTTAGTACTAGGATTGGGAATGGACTGCAATTAGGAATAGATATGTGAATGTGGTACGTAGCTACAGTTACCATACTGGACTGAAGAGGAGTAGGCCGGAAATGTCAAGGAATTTGCTTAAAATTGGTAGGAGACTGCTTGTTTGAGGCTATTGGTGCCTGCAAGGATGCAAAGCATGCATCCTGGAAAATTTTTGAGGTGGCTTTTTTGTTGGTGGCTTTTTGACTAGTGGCTTTGTTTTGAAGCAGTTGGTATACCTGTCAGAAAACAAGTACATTTCTGTATGTAAATTAGTATACTAATGTAGTTTGATGTAAAAGCGAAAGTTATTTCTATGCTGATAATTTTGAATTTCATGGTACTTAACGCTAAAATTTTATTCACAAAGCATTTTATGGATTCTGTATGCTCTTTAAAATGCATTAACTTATTCTACTTTATGCACTGGTTATTACACAAACCAAAATCAAGATGGAGATCTTCTGATTTTTGAGAATCTCATGAAAATTTCAAATAATGTGTTTTAAATGACTCATTACCATTTATTCTTATAATTCCTGAACTGGATAACAACATAAACTATTAAAACACCTCGGAGTGCTGGCTTTGCCTGATAATTTTTGAGTATATTTTCATTTCCAAAATAGCATTATATATAATTTTCTTACAGTCTAATCAGATATTCCCCAGAATTACTATTTTTTTTCCTGGAAAACGTTTTGTAGAGCTGTTCATACACTTTGCTGGTTATGTACATGGTTTGAAATTTAAATTAGCTCAAAGATATTTATTATTTGCAATTTTAGTTTTATTTCAATGCAAGCATGTTGTAGTGTGTATTCAACAGTTCTGCTGCTAAATGAAGTAAGCATATACTTAGCTTGCTGCGCAGATACATGGGCACAGGTGGACATCTTGGTAGTATGCACCATGCAGTGAAACACATGGCACTACACAACATGGGGCAAAGAGCACGCAGTTTGAATTAGAAGTCATTTTATGGATAGCTTGTAAATTTGTGCTTATTCATATACAGGCTGTAATTTCTAAAAAGAGTGTACATGTTTTTATATTGAACATTTGTGATACGCACATCACTCTAATGTGGTTGTCCTTACTTTGTGGAGAGAGGCAGTATTGTATGAGCCTGTTTATGTCAATATTTTAATAATTTATCTTTATAACTGCTTTTGTCTATATTTATAGTAACATTGGCACCCTGTGTACAGAAGATACAATCAGTGCTGAAAGGAAACTTGCATCCATCTGGAAGCAATAAACTTTTCTAAAAGACTGCACAGTGTTACTTAATCCTGTGATTTCTTACTGTGAGTGAAATTAAGGTTTGGTTCAGTTGTGTCACATCATATTGGTATCAAATCTTTTGTGAGAGCTTTGTCATAGCATTAAGCTACAAACAAAATTTTAAAATTGATGAAAGTCTGAGAATGTAATTTCCTCAGTCACAGGATTATGCATCACTGCAAATACAGTCAATTCCATATAATAGCAATAATAGTAGTACCATAAAGCTTCTGGAGTATTGCATTTTGTAAGCTTTCTCTGTACATAGAAGGCTAATTTGTATACTGCACAGTTGACTGAGTATACATTAAATTTTGTGTTGTGTTCTAAGTAGTTTTTGTACTATACGTATGTCACATAGTATAAAGTATATTTTTTAATATGCCAAAATCTTTTAGAAAGTTGGAGAAATGTGAACAGTTCCTCTAAGAGGAAGGGGAAAAAAAACCCATGTATATTGTAAAGATCACTGAACAAAATTCCGTGGGGTTTTTTGTTGCTTTTAAGTCATGTACAAGTGTGGTGTACATGAACAAAATAGGATTTATTCATCCCTGCAGGCAAAGTGGTGTAGCTTACATTCTTCCTTTTTCTATGTGGCAATTGAGCTGAAGAGCGTTGGGGCAAGGGAAGGGTTTTATGCTTGTCAGAGGACTCTGGTGATGCTGTTGCCATCTCTTACCCTTGGGCTAGTGTAGAAGGTGCAGACAGAATGACACAAAGGATGACTGAGTTTATGAAGAAAGCTCCTAAAGAAACAGACCAAAAATCAATGAGGATAAAGCCAAACATGTAGTTGTTGATCAATGAGAAATTCATGGATGAGATTATCTAGCAGCTGATCGCTGCGCTTCAATACCTAAAAGCATGAATTGGTAATATACATAAATTACCAATAGTTTACAGAAGGAAATTGTCTTGTGTTTTGAATGGGCTGTGTCGGTTCTTTTTTGCTGAAGAAAATTTTGGCTTGAAAGTCTCTTCCAGAAAAGACCAAAATTCAGATAATTGAGGCATGCTGAGTTTGCTGAAAGTAAGACACTGATATTTCGCAGTATGGGTGGTTTGTCAGTCTGCATTTGAGGCTGAAGCAAATCTTGTGCCAGTAAGAGTCTAAGTAGAACTAATTCTTAACTTGTAGTTAATCAAACTCAGTGATGTCATGGTGCTATAAGAACCCATTTTGATTCCCCACCCCCTCTTATTTTCTGAAATGACAGAAGTAATTGCCATGATTATGACATGGTAGGTACAAACCAGTCTGTATGTGTGAGATTTTTTCAAAGGAATGTAAAATTAAGCTCATATTTCCTCTTTGGGGATTCTTTAGTATCTTTCATCTCTACTCGACCATTGTATTAAATCATGTAAGCCACTAAATCCCAGTCTTCTGTTCTATTTCAGAAATCTATCTCTTTTAATGACTTACATTATATGATGGTTGTATTGTTGGTCTATGTAAAACTAGTCATTTAATCTGATGCTTGTGCTTGCAGAGGTTTTACAAAATGATGGAAATAATTGATGTTTGTTACCCTGTTGTTAATCCAAAGTTTGTTACGTAACTCCTTTCACTTATTACATGAAAAGCCCCAAAGTTTCAGGCACTTAACAGAAGGTTTGCTGCTACTTTTGCAATCATATTATGAAATTAGGCAGTACGTGGGCCACACTTTTAACATGAAATGTAGAACTTTCTGTAGTAAATTTATTTTCAGTGACCTCTTTCTTGGTGTGGTGCTAATGAGAAAGTGTAACTATCAAAAAGCAAAGTCTTTGCTTCATGCATCCTCCCAAATGGTTCAGATTCAGAATCACTTGCTGTCTGCCTCACTTCCTTTCAGCTGGCACTGTTGTTCTGTACAGCATTATTCTCAATATATCTTCTTGTTAGGAGGGTTATTTTTCATTTTGTCATTTCCCTTAAATTGTTTTTTGGAGAATGAAGGGGAAACTCTTCCTTAAAGTGATTCTTCTTGCCTGAAGCAGCATTAGACCTTGTGCTAAGCTTTAATCACACTTTTCCATGGAGGTATTTATTGAAGAAGCTATTTGGCTTCTTTTCAAACTACCATTTTTGAGTTGTTTTTCTCACAAAGTTCTGCTGTTACCCTGTAATTAGTAAGCAAGGTACTTCACTGCTCTAAAACAGAGATGGCACAAGACAGTAATGAAAGCTTGATGCATAGATGTCTAATGAACCTCATTACAGGAAGGGCCTTGTCCATGGTTTGCTGGGTGCAAGTGTCACTCCTGAGATCTGGTCACGCTCAGAGGGGAAGTCCCCAGGTCTGGCTCCTCTCCAGGAGGAGTCAGCTCCAGCAAAGACCTCTGAATCGTACTAAACTCTGCTCTTATGGTATGGGATTAATTGAACTGGTCCCATGTTTGCTCTGCCAGTTGCCAGCATCACCTTTAATTTTGGTTCAGCCAGAACTAGGCAGTTTGGCAGTGGTTGGTGGTTGACAGAAATTTGCCTATTGCCATCCTTTAAAAGTGTAGTGAAACTTAAACAAATTTTAAGTCCTTGATTATGGTCCAACTCAGGACTTCAAGGAGTACACCAAATGTCTCCTGAAGCTGCTCTTCCTGCAGTTGCTGTGATGATGTGATGCTGGGCCCAGGGTCATGTACCTGCAACAGCCCTCTCGGTTTGATAAGGATATTCAGAAGAATGAGGATTAGTTTTAAAAGACATGGTGGAGAAATGGGGTTGGAATCAGCTGGTAAAGGGGTCTTGGGAGAAATAGCAGTTTGAAACATGGAAGACAAGAGAGGAAGATGAAAGGTAGGAGTTTGCAGTTTTAGATGTGTTTACCCATGCTGTGAATATAGCAAAATTGTCAAGAAACACTGTGAGCAGAGAATGAAAAAACTTTCCACTTTTTGTAGCAGATATTGCACAACACGGTTAAAGTCAGTTTTACATTGTATTTATCCCATTTTGTCTTTTTAAAAGTTTTTTATTTGTAAGCATTATGAAACAGAGAAATAAAATAATGTAATTTCTATTATCTAATATAAACCTTTATCCCACGATCTGGGATTTGTATTGGAAAATTGCTGGTTTGGTTTTTTTTTTTTGGCTGGGATTGAGTTGAAAAATTGGAGCCTGAAGTACAGGTTTGTTCAAAGAATATTATTTTTTCAGTATATCAATTATTCTTTATAATCTTATTTTTAGAGATAGCTATCTGTGATAGTAGCTTAAAATAAGATGACGTCTCTAAGCCGGGGAGTCAATAATGCCTTGTACTCCTGTATTAAAATAGTGTGTCACTTCCTGTCCAGTGAAACTAAATTAATGTGCCATTACAGGTTTATAAAGTGGAGTTTTGTTCTGAGACTTCTAGTTTTTTTGAATTGAGAAGATGTAAATAGAGCTCTAAAAAAATAAGAGAAACCATTGTGCATCTTTCCCAGTTCTTGCTGACTCTTGTTGATCTGTGTGTGTGTGATCTTTGGGGAGTTAGCAATTGGAAGTGAAATCGCGCAGCAGATTGTCTCAAGCCATGGTGACTTCCTGCTGATGAAAGAAGGCAGCCCAGTCCTTCCTTCTTCCCTGCTGAGCGTTTTCTTATCACTTCGAAGCATCTCTGGTTTTGCAGAACTTGTGTTGAACTGATTATATTAACTTTTCAGAAGACTAAGCCAGCAAAAAAACCCCCCAAAACCAAAACTGGACACTCTGTGGTACTTTCGGGAGTTGCATTGCCTTGGCTTTGTTTGCCAAGTGCCAGCCAAAAGAAAAGGGCTGGACTGCACAGTCGTGGCAGGTGAATGAGGGTGGGTGCCTGCGTTGGAAGAGGGATTAGCAGCAAGGTATTGCATTGGCTTGGCAAAATACATTGCTTCACCCTCAGAGTCTCTAGAGAAGGAGAATGAAAATTGGTTATATTCCTGTCAGATGTTTTTAAGCCCAATTTTCTGCCCTGAAGGAATACAGCTGTTGCTGCAAGTGAATAGCTGCCATTAAAAGATGAAGTTAGTAGTTACACCCTGCTTTTCCTCTCCAGCTCTGGAGGAACTGAGACCCATCTCTTCAGTACTTTGTAGTACTTCCTGAATTCCTCCTTGCTGTTCCCAAGGAGGTCATTACACACAATGTGAGAAACGTTTTTCTAGAGTAGGGCCTTGGTTGTGTTATGCTTCTCTTACGCCACCATTTAAAAGGACTAGAGTAGCATAAAAGTAATCTTCAAAGAAAAACTGGCCTCTCCCCAACCTGGCCCTCACTGTGCCACCTTCTCCTCAGCTTCCTTTGATACTCTTGACAAGCAGAAACTGCAGTTTTGCTTGCTCTGTTTGCAAAAGAGAGTAAGAGGCATAGCATCAAATTTGCCAAAGGTGTTGCATGACCTGTCTTTTTGAAATAAAAAAACCTTGAAAATTCAGATGTTCTGAAAATAGCTTTTCTGTCTCATGTTTAGTGTCTTTAACGTTGGATGGCGTGACGAGCTATACAGCGATTCTCGGCTCTTCTGGCAAGAATGATCATAATTGCTCCTTTGTATTTCTCATTGCCAGTCTTTAATCAAAGTTGCAGCTGAAAACTCTGTAGAGGTTTTATGAATCAGTTGCCTGCTACTTATTATGCTTTTCAGACTACAGTAAGGGAAAAATGGCCTTAATAGTTAATGAGTTAATAGTTGCTGGTTTATATGTATTAGACATCATATTAATTTTAAATATTCCTAAGCCTAAACTTGTAGACATATTGTCAAAACTAATTTCATTTTTTATTCTATTTATTTTCTTTTTGGTTTTATATTAATACAGTTATATTTTGTTCTATATTCTGAATGGGTATGTTGAAAATAGTGTTCATACAGTAGAAGATGATCTGTAATCAGTTCAATAATAACTACTGTTGATCACTGTATTTTCTTTGGTGTAGTCTTGATGGTTTTTATATCTAATTATTTCTATTATGTTACACTGCACTCAGCTATAGCAATCAGCTATTAACAAAGTAAACTTTGAGAGCATAGTGGGGCAGAGACCATAAAGTGTGTAAGAGATTTTTCTCTTACATGTAGTTAAATGGGACTAGGTGTCTTGCCAAAGGTCATAGGAAGAATTTATGACCAAGGGAGTGTAACACATTTTCCTTCATGTTCAATTCTTATACTTAAATTATATGGCCACATTTCATGTATATTTTCTACCATTTCCTATGTACTCCAGAAATTTGTTATAGAAATTATGTCCTCAAATACCATTCCTAGATGTTGGGCCTCTATTATAGGAAAACAGTCCAATAAATGTTTTGTTGTTGAAGTATTGGTATTTATATTTTGATAACACACTTCTCTTTGCAAACTATTCTGTCAGTTGCTTTTTTCTTTGTGTGTGTTTTAATCAATTTTACTGTAAACATGAGATAATCTATTTGTTTAAAGCCTAGTTTAACACTCTTAACTAATTAAAATTTGGTTTGCTATTTACAATTAAACTGTATTTGAGTGAATTAGTCCCTCACCCTTTGATTTAGCTCAGTGTGGTGTATTTAGACATATTTTTTTAATTAAATAAGAGATTAGACTACCATAAATAGAAAAAATGTAGGATAGTCTCATTGCTTGAAATCAGTGAAAGGACAAATAGGGGCATAAAACTTCCTAGAAATTCATATATCCAGGCAGGCTTTTTTTCATACTGTGTTTGGGGGAAAAAAAAAATGTGGACATGTGCAGAAACTGTGAGTACAATTAGCGTCAAGCAGATAAATCCAACTCTAATCCTGTTTACGCTCTACATCAGACAGATGTGCTGAGATTGATTTAGACAAGCCCTTGGCTTACAGTAATTTTTTTTTTAAGTGCCATATATTCTGTTTTTGTTAGATCTTTGTTAAATGTTAAGTGCTGTTAGTCTGACTCTTCCTAACGCCTGTAACCTACTTTATACAGGTTCCCTCTCTGCTCTCATGATGACAGGGCAGCCTGGTAGAAGAGATTATCTTTATTCCTTGTAATTAAATTGACTTTTTTTTTTCCAAAGATACAACAATGGGCAGTGGGTACTGAATTAAATAAATAGCATGATATCTAATAGATGTATACTTAAATCTCTTGCAAGAACAGATGGTACCCAATATCTTTCTAAGTAATGTGAGAGGACAGTTAATGTCCTGAAACAGCTAGCAATAACCAATATGATACTAACAAACTAATAGGTATTTTTGAAGTTTAAAAAAAGTGTCTAATCCAATATATACTTTATTTTTAAAGTAAACTTAGTTGTTATCACATACTAGAAATATTTTATAAATGTAGCTTGTGATTTCAATTTATCTGAATTGTTTTATAAAATTTTACTGCATTTATGATGATGTTATTTTCAGTAAAAATAGAGTATGAACATTACAGAATATGCCTAGGGACTTTCATGCTGATTTCTTTTCAACTTCAGTAAAAATTTGCTGTCCTAATCCTACTGGCTAGTTCAATATTTCCTCTACAATTTAAAACTTGAGGATGATGCTTTTGTATGATTCAGTATTCCTACAGTTTATATGGTTCTCCAAACTGTATCTGAAAATGTATTTCAGTAGAACAACTAGAATCAAATACTGTTTTTGAGAATGTAGTGCGGCCTAGTAAGAATGTATTGTTTTAATTTTCCAAAGCTTTGATGTTTTAGATGTAAAAGCAAATAAAAATCTAGCCGATGAGAAGAATAGACAAGAGACAAGACAAGCCTTAACTGCTTTATGACTAAAAGTCATTCTATGAAAATTAGTAATAAGTAGTAATAAAAAGTATTTTAACAGACCTGCATTTTACTTGATTTATGTCGGACAAATAGGCTAATATTTGTCATTTATTTGTGATGCATATGCATATATTAGCATAACAGAATTCGTGATATTCTCAGCAAAACTAATAGTTTAATCCAAAATTTTATTTTTTAAAAAATACTTAAAAAGCAAACCCATTTAGCATATTTGTATTGTCTAGGGGAATAAAGGCTGCAGCTCGGTTGTTGCTGCAGAACAGCTGTTGTTACGTTTCACGTGTCTTTATGTTTACCCATTTTCCTAAAACATTGAGTTTACATGCTGGAATTTTCAGTGTTCTGTGTCTCTGACAGCAAGAATTTCTGGACAAAGATAAGCAGACCCCCTCAAAAATGCTGTTTTTAAAATGAAAACAAGTCTTAACTAGAGGTAATGAACTATGCAGTTCTAGGTAAGTGATTCAGGATATCACAAGTAAGTGTTTCATTTAAGGCCTACAAAGACTATTTACCCCCAAATGTTTTAGAAAAGCAATACAATGTTTGAAAAAAACCAGGATCTTGGATTTGGTACTGTTAATATTAAGGGTGCTTTTCCAATGTCCACTCGCCCTTTGAGTCTATGCAAAATCATAGTTCAAATGGAATCATATAATTTTTTTTTTTCCCCTCACTCCCCGGTTTTATTCAATGTATATTACAGAAAATACTTTTACAGAAATCATTATAGTACTTTAAGCTTTGTTTTGTTTTATATTGTTTGGTGAGTTGCCTTCTGTTTATTTGCCGTGTACTTCTGAAAAATCTGCACTACAATTTCCCGTGTACTGTCTCAGCGCACACAAACATTTACTTGTCACAGTATTCCTGCAAAGTATGGAAAGGTTTTAGTCCAATTTTACACCTTAGTAGGTGATATATGGAGAAATTAAGATAGCAAAATGTAACAATTTGGAAAAGTGTGTGGGAAACACAATAAGGTCGTGCTTCTATTGCTGCAGTAGGTTATTTGGTATGGAACAGGTAAAATACCAAAATGGGTTGGTTGACAGTTGTTGGGAGAGGTAATACTGACCCGAGCTTTAGCTGTGTTAGCGTTGCAGGATTTCTGGACAGGAAGATGATCACTGCATAGTTTGGTTCAAGAAATGATGTTGAGAAATGCTCAAACTGCTACAAGAATTGACGCAGGCTTCTTTTACCTGCTCAGAAACAGTGTGATTTCCTGAGGCCCTCAGCTTCATTTGGCGTAATGAAATAGGTGATACTTGGTTTTGTATTCTCACGCCTGCAGTGCTGTCCCTCTTCTCCAGCAAGACAGTTAAAACAGACTTTTGCAGCTTCTCCCTGGCACTTCAGTACAGCATGCAGCAAATATTCATCAAACAGAACCTGGTAGGGGTTTTGCTGTTGAGAAACCGCTTGACTGATTTGTTGCTAGATTTGGAAAAGGTTTCTGGTTTCTAGCTTTTCTTGCCTTGGACTGCAAAGGGACCTTTATTGGTCTAGTGTATTGGATCTGCTGTAGTTACAAAGCAAGCAGAATTTTTATTTTCATGTCCAGAGTATCTGGTACCTACAGGAGTGGTGACGTTTTTCCTTCAGTCTATGTATTTGACTTTGTTTTTGAGGAATCAGGTGTTTTACAGCTCAAGAGAGCCGAAAAATGAGAAGGCTGTTCGGTAGTGTTTCAGTAGATACATCTCCAAAAGGTGTTTGGAACTAGAGTCATTGAAGTGATAGTGTCTGCAGCCACAGGGTCCATGTGTATAACAGCCTTGAGATTAAGAAAACCTTCACTTGGTGTTCCAGCCTAACACAAATCTCCCCTGGGGTAAGGGTCTTGAACTGTCACAAGAACTTCTGAAACTGTTTCTCGTTTACTTGTCTTTTAAGTAAATTCAGAACTTGAAAATGATAAGATGGGTGACACAATTTGGCTTCATTTTTCTATTTTTGCTTAACTATTTTCTGATGTGTCGCTAGTCTAAACCCAAAAGGCAGCAGTTGTATCAAATGAAAAAACAGATTTGGCATATAGTCAGCATGGGTCATAGCACTCTTTCTCATCTCTGAGAGCTATGATTTAGGAGAACACAATAAAGAAGTTGCTTTTTGAATGCAAACACACACACGCGCACACGCACACACACGCGTGCGCACACATACACACACACACACAGGTTCACTGTTCTTGGAGCCTGCAATTTTATTTGTTTTTTTGAATATCAGAAAAGGGATTAAATAGCCTCTTTGAAATTGTGCTACTTGTATACCTGGATACCTAACCTAAGGAACAGAAAGCTGTTAAAATACAATACCGGTGATTGAGGCAAATTATATGCAATAAGCTTGAATATAGGCATGAGCATGTGCAACAAGTGAAGCTAGAGATGAAGCCATAACAATATTTTTTTTTAGATATGACTTCTAATCACATTGATAACATTTCTATTCCCCCCCCCACCTTTTTTTCCTCCCTACAGGTGATTCCAGTATGGTTTTACAGGCTCAAGAGGAGATTGTTGAAATGGAAGATGTGTTTTCAGTAAAACTGAAACGTCGTCGTTTTGTGGGACAGAAAAAAGGTGGTACTTTATTGGGTATCACAATTTTTAAATGCTTGAATAAAGAAGAAAATAAACTAACAGACTGTGCTATCCATTTAAATAACTTAAGTGAAGATCATTGTCATTCATGGTTTAGACATCTAAAGGAAATTTTGAATGGTAAGCACACAGTTGGGGTTAATGTCATTACTATTTCAGACTCGTTTCTATTGGCAATACATAAGGTTGAGTGAAACTTAGAAAAAATATTTTGCTTGTGGAAATTAAGACAGAAAGATATGGATGTTAATTCTGGAAAAATTTCTTTACTACTCAAGTTTTAAATGGTAAAGTGTAAAATTTAGGAAAGTGACAATAACTGACTAATGCATCTGTAAAAATCAAACAAATTCATGCTACTTTTTGGAAGTGTTTTGGAAGCTACTGAAAATAAGTAGCTTACTGTATTCTGACTGAAGAGTCTCCTGGGAAATCTGTTTCTTAAATAAATAAAATATGTTGTTGATGTTTTTACCTGGAATTGCAGCACACCTGATAGTACTACAGTTGTTGCAATCCTGGGAACTCTTCAGGGACTTGCCACTGACTGTTTAGGAGCTCCCACTTGAGACCCGCAGATGCTTTAGGAGACTAATGGGAAAAGCTTTCCTCTTCCTCACAGGTGGAAGTGCTCTTAAGGTTCTGTAGGACTCTTATTGTATAATGTGATACAGAATGTGTTGACACTAGTTAGTGATGAGAGGCGATTCTTTATTTTAAAAATATCTTTCTGTGTTTGCCTGGGCTAATGCCAGTTTCAGGATGCTTAGTTTAACCTATGATAGTTGCATTTTTTTTTTTCATGGAAGCTGTATCAAATCTAAGAAGAAAATATTCACTATTTAAGGAAAAAAAAAACCCCAACAAATCAAAGCTTTTCACTGTAATTTAATACCATCAATGTTGGAAAGACACAGAATATAGTACACTTGTGATTTAAAAAAACAACAAAAAACCCACACAAACCAAACTCTCTGACTGAGCTCCAAACTGTCTCTGTTTACAGACTATAGCAAATGAGTTTATTACAGAAGCAAGCAATTCATCTTTTAATAGACTGTTAAAACTCCAGCTGAATTGTTAATACTGAGCCAGATCACAGAATTCAAATCTTAGACATCTGTAGCATTTGTAACAGCACTTTCAATAGTGATTTATAGTGTACTTCTAGTAAAGTGACTTTGTCAAAAGCAGATATTAGAGAAAGTAAAATTAGTTATTAACAGTGTATTCTTATATTGTTTGCTTACAATATGCTTTTGATTTTCCAGGTAAAAATGTTTATTAAAAAGTGCCTTCCCTTGCCCCTTTTTGAAAGACTATCACAAAATATCTAAACCTGCAAAAGTGCCAAGATTCTTGCAGATCTCCAGCTACCCATAAAGGCAAGGACATTTGCATAAGGAGCAAATGTCTGTTTTGTTCCCAGATTACTCTCCATCCATCAGGAGCAGTGATACCATATGTTCACAGAAAAAAAGCTGCAGTATCTCTTGCTCAGGTTGCCTTGACTTTGAGGTGCAGTCTCTGTTTTATAGCTTTGTAACTGGAAGCCACCTGAACCTGAAAAAAACCATTCTGTGCAATGTTGCTGCTTCCAGTTCTTTCAGCTTCAGTCTTTCTCCAGAAGCTCAAACCTTGTGCAGAATTTTCTTGATCTCTAACCAATACGTTTTTCTCCTGTGCTTTTACTTCAGGAATACTCAGGACTCTGAGGGGAGAAAATAACCAAACACAACCCCCAAAATATCATTTATTAATGTGTATATTTTTCTAAGTTCTGTAATTGCAATAAAAGTAGTTTTCACACTGCTATGTTTTGAAGTCTGAACAGATACTCAAACTGTCTTGCTATCCAGAAAGTCAGCAAAAAAGCAGCAGCATTTCTGCATTCAGTGTGGCAGAGACACATTATCAGTACTTGAAAGTGATGGTGTAGTAATAGTATAATTCAGAAGAAAGTCTTCTGATTTAAAAAACATCAAATGTTGGTAGGAAGTTCCCAGTGGGATTCAAGTCTGAACTAAAAGTGGAAAACGCAGATAAGTTCTGTTGATTCTGTGGTAACTGAAATCTGAAAAAGCACATTGATATGTCTCTGCTTGGAACAATGATGAATTTTCATAGTTTTTGCCCCAGCTTATTTTTGTAATAGTGCTGGTGACATCTTTGTTAATAAACTCAAATTGGCTCCTTTTGCTCCAGCTTGTTTTTGTAATAGTGCTGGTGACATCTTTGTTAATAAACTCAAATTGGCTCCTTTTTTGTTTCCTTATGAATTGCAGGATAAAATTAAAATTTCATCCTTCTAAAAGAGTTAAGCGTTCATGTATTTTTTTCTAATCTATCTGATCACAAAGTAAATTCTCTGCTACTCACAAAGTAAATTAACTGCTGCATTATTTACTTGAAGTTTTTTTTATTGCTTCTAGGCTGAAGCAAATTAAAAGCAGGTGATTTACCAAAGTAGAGTGTATATATGTTTGGGTATGGCTGTCAGCAAACATGTACTTTCATTTGTCAGAATGGCTAAATATTACTAAAAGGTGTGTCTCCTTTGAAAATAAATGCAATTTCTATTTGTTTACCTTACTCTTTGACAAGATTTTAGATTTTTATGCATATACATTAATTAAGGAACAACAATAGCAAGTTTATCAATGTTGATACAAGCTAGAGTTTTATCTGGAGACTTGTTCTAGTGAAGATTTCATTTTTTACTGAAATACCATGTACACAGTTTCCCTTTTACTGTGTGTTTTGTCTGACATGAATTTTTCTTACATGATTTTTTCTGTTCATTCTTACTCTCTTCGTAGTAAGTATCCTGTGTTGCTTTGAATTAGTGTTCAGAGTACGTCAATTTAAAGTTGAACTAGGCTGTAATTTTTTATGAAGCCTGTCATCACGTAAGTGAGCACACAGATATAATTGTTTAGAATTTAATTACAGTGGCTGCTATGGCGGCTTTTTTTTGTGTATGTGACAGGGTAACAAAACACATATTCCCACTTCTAAATAAGTTCCTATTTTCCACAGAATATTGATTTTCCACATAATGTGGCTGCTGTTCAGATACATGCTGGCTAGATATGAAGAGCTTGCTCAGTGATACGGTGTTTGGGAAAGCTGATCTTCTGCATATCGCATGTTTGTTAAACTGATATAAAATAACCACTGTCACCTTAAGGCATGCACTTACGGCATCTTGGTTCTGGATTCCTGGCTCCTTGAAAGCCCCACATGGCAGCTTAGATTCTAGTAGGCTGTCGATCTCCTGTCAGACCTGCTGTACACCTGATGTTCAGTGATTGCCATTTGTACATTGCAGCTTTTTGTACTGGGCTCATGGGCATGTACAGTGGACACACTGTGTCAGTGAAATTCACTGTTAAATTTAAAATCCTCTGTGCATGCAGATGCCCAGTGTTACTTAAAGGGTTAAGACAGCCCCATAAATGAGGGAAAAAACATAATTATCAATGCTTATCCGTGTATTTGAATTTGAATGATTTGAAAAAGTTTTCTGTAAACTAATAGAAAACAGTAAATATGCTTAAGAATAAATGATAAAGTAGCAAAAAATGCATGAAGTGCATTTTATTTTAATCTACTATTCTGTAGTATCTGTCACACTGGGATTTGATATGAATGTCTGAAACTTCATGCATGAAGTTTTAATTAAACCATTAATGTTAAACATTAACTTTGATTAGTTAATATTAACAGTGGTGTGTCCATAGTTACATTAACAAATCTGTCTCAGTAGTTTTTCTCATGTATAATATTCTTACTGTTGTATAAAGTATTTATAAATATGCAATAATGACATAATTCCAGGCTCTTAACTTTTGTAACATAAACCTGTTTTCATAAAGCTAAGAACTGAAAGCAGCACAGATGTATGTCTGAGCATAGCGTCTCTCTTGCCCTGTGAGCCTTTGTTTTCAGAACACCCTGATTGACCCACCACCCTTCATGGTTCACTGATTCACTTGATAGATCAAGTTTAAACTAGTGCATATTAGCACATTTGTTAGTACTAGAGGAACAGTTGGCCTTCCTGCTTTAGGCTGCTGGTTGGTTTCAAATGGAGCAGCCACAGAAAACAATAACAGAATACTGGTTAGGAGAGCACCAAAAGGCTGATGGACTGAAATCAGTTGCAGGCTGTAGTAACTGAGATTGATTCATTCATATAGATATTGTTAAAGAAAATTAAAAGATCATTACTACTTTAAAATACTTTTAAAGAAGTTTCACTGTATAATTGTGTGAAAATTTTATTTTTGACTGTTATTGGATATTCTTTCATTAAACTCAGTAGTTTGGTGTGTTATAACATGTTCAGTACACACTTGGAATGATAAATAATAATTTTTGTCATCATCATCCATTCATGTCAGTTGACAATCATTTGGCACAAAAAACCCCACATCAGTAGTGTACGGTATCTCTGCTCAAATGCCATGTCTTTGATACCTATTTCTATAGATAAAATAGTTTACTTTTCTCCCAAAATAAATTGATATTCAGGTAGTTATGAAGAGAATATTATAATGCTTTTACATCTGGTACTTGAAAATCTCAGTAGGATTTATGTATTAACTCTGATCTGCTTTTCAAGGATAGCCTAATATGTATAATCATAAATATAGTTCCTGTTTGACAGTCATTCAATGAATGAATTTTTTGTTTTAAAAAAAGGGGAAACAAAAATTCAGTTAAGGTTCCTTAAAAATCTAAGATTTTTTTTCCCATGAATTGAAAAACTGTATTCCTTTGCCTGCTTGTGTTTTCTATTAAAACTTTATATTGCCACCTGGGGCTTAACTGTTTTTCAGTTTTATGTATAAAAATTTAAGTGATATATGTTTGCTTTTTTCCCTTTGCCCTTCTCCTAATGGTGGTTTAACAGCCACAGAAAATGAATTGTAATTCACACTGTCCTGGGTAACAGAACTTACGACACTTCATCACCTTTTTCTACTTCTACAGGCTTTGTACTCTCCTTTTTCCCCTCTGATTGTGCATTATAAAAGTGTGTGTGTTTATATATATATATGTAATGTTTAAAGATATACTTTCCTTACAAATTAAAAACTCTAGTCAGTTTTTACATTTTTCTGGCTCTGGATGTTAGTGGAGGTTGAGCGTTAGGGCCAGCTGGATCTCAGGTAGGGGTTCCTGCAGAGAAGGGAAGAAACATTGCAGCCCAGTAATGAATGTAGCTAAATCTCTTCTCTGTTGAATCAGGAGTCCTAATTCTTATAGTTTTCAATTTAATTTCTATCGGTATTTTAGGAAAAATATCAAGTCCCAGAAATTATTTTTTTGGTCTTAATGCTTTTATAACTTCTAAAAGACTGCAGTAATACCCTAGCAGATTTTGAGTAAGTGTCCTGAATAATGATTATTATAAAGTCTTTGTGATGATGATTTATGTATTTTCATAGTCTTTAAGAACTTTTGTGTCCTGGGTAGTCTTCCTTATTTGTGTTGTAAGTACTATGATTAGAAATTACCAGTTACATACTTGCAGTGCTTGTTTCTGTTTCCAGACAATCAAGAATAATTTAGGTTGGAACAGACCTCTGGAGCTTATTGATTCCAGCCTCCTGCTCAGAGCAGGTGAGCTTCTAAACAAGATCAGGTTTCGAAGAGCCATATCCCGATAAGTTTTGAAAATCTCTAAGGATGGACATTCCACAGCCTCTCTGAGCAGCGTGGTCTATCGCTTAACTGCCCTCATTGTGAAGAATGTTTTCCTTATTTCGGGTTGGAATATACCCTGCTGCAGCTCGTGTCTGTTGCCTTTTTGTCCTTTCACCTGCAAGAGGTCTGTCTTGGTAGTTTTCGTTAATCCCACAGTAAATACCAAGGACAGCATTTAGGTGGATACTCTGTGCTCAAGGTTGTACAAAGCCTGCTGTCTCTGCCACTTGTGTGCAGCTTCTTCCAGACCCCTTGCTGAAGTCCCAGTCCTCTGTTGGACATGCTCCACTTGATCAGTCTTGTGCTGGGGGGTCTAAACGTGAATGCAGTTTTTGAGGTTCAGGCTCAAAAGGCTTTGAATACGAGGGTATAATCACATCATTTGAACTGCTGGTTGTCGTCTTGTTAATGCAACCTGGTAAGCACTTGGCCTTCATGGCATCAATGGCATACTGCTGATGTTCAACTCCTTGTCCATCAGGAACTTTAGATGCACTCTAAAGAGATGCTACACCTGCATTCTGAGGGTTTTGCTGGGCCGGATGCTGGACTTTGTGTTTGTCTTATTGAACATCTTGAGGCTTTTGTCAGACTGTTCTTCTAGCTAATCAAGGTCCTTGTGAGTGGCAGCCCTGCCTTCCAACATGTCCGCTCTCCTCACCAAGTTCCCTATTTTCTTTTAATCCCCTTTTTAAAGGAGATACTTTTAAATATAGGCATTAAGGCTCATTACCGAAGACATTCAGGATTCACCAGGCATTAAGGATTCATCAGGATTAATTTGCCATGCAATGACATGGCACTGTGTGTAACATTTTGCCATAAATACAATTAGAAATCTTCTTTTTTATGTATGCTTTCAGGTTATAGCAGCAAATTGATCCAGTAATTTCCTTCAGTATCTTTAAGAAATCTTCTAAGGTTTACTAATACAAACTGGATAAAGTGCTAGTTTTCATTTCCACATTATTTGATGTGTTTAAATAAGTGAAAAAATAATCTATGGGACTTCTATAATTGTTATGTTTTGATCTTAAGGAATACTTTCCCCTTTGATGCTGAAATAGTATTTAGCTATAATTTCTCTGAGGAGTTGTTCCTGTTCAGTTGTTGAGGTAGAGTAAGTGAGGAACAGCTTCAAGAACTCCCAGCTGACACTCTGAAGGTACATGTGGCTGTAAGCATGGAAGTAGTGCTCTTCGTGGGGGAGGAAAACGTGCTTTCACGCTTGGTTCCTTCTGGAGTTGTGGCCTACTACTAATTTTGTTCTTGAATGCTGAAAGTAGTATACTTGCCAGATATTCTACCTTTCACTTGACTAAGAAAGCAATAGTCTAACCTGATACTAAAAGAAAATTTAGATTTTATAAATGAATTAATTGAATACAAAATTGTTCAAATCATGTATTTTAAATAACTACCAAAGAAACAGCAGCATCGTATGCCACCGCTTGCTTTTTGTAGCAAACCAACCTCACTGAATCACGGCAATTGTAGCAATACTAGAAAAGAGAACTTGAGAAGTAATGTTATAATTTTAGTATGAATTATTTCTAATTCACTAATTCTCAGATTTCTGAATATTACCATGTTTTCTATTTCTTTATGTTTCTTCTGACCTATTTCAAGATGAGGGAATTTCCTTTGCACTGTTTGATTTGCACTCTCAGAAGACAAAAGTGTTGGATTGTAGTACCAGTTTTATTGGGTGTTATTGTCATATACCTGCTGGGAGTGCTTTGTATTAAATTCCCAAAAACGTATGTTTTGATGTTTGAGGTTTCTTGTTGCCCAATCTTATAACTTCTCCACATTCACCCTGCTCCTGTATCAGACTTTAACGAGGTTATAACGTGCAGTTTTTTTTCTTCTGGTTCCTACAGTGTTTTGATTAGTGTGTAACTAATTTCTACTGTTCATCAGCTGTGTACATGAAAATTATCAGTACTGTAATTTCAAGAGAAATAGCACACATCCAAGAAGAAAATTAGACTTTTTTGAGACTCTAATCTACTTATCCTGTTAAAGTACTGTAATGGTTCTAATATTTTAAAATCATTTAAGCTGTAAAAATAGGTGGGCTATGTGCAATCTGAAATGTTTTGTGTTTTCTTTTTAGGCTTTCAAAATAGACCAAAATCCTTAAAAGTGTTTGTTAATCCAAGCAGCCACAAAAGAGAAGCCACTCATGTTTACTATGAACAAGTTGCACCTCTTTTTAAGCTTGCTGACATCAAAACTGATGTCACAGGTAAGTTGCTTCAAAAGCATAGTTTAATCCTTTGTGAAACTAGTACTTAAGCATGAAAGACAATTTGAATTTACTGCTAATCCTTATTGGCTTTGCCTGCAAATAGCGCGCTTGGAACTGTAGCTAGTACACTACAATATATCTTTCTCTCATCAAAAAATATTTTAGCAATTCCATTATTCATTGAATCTTTTTCCCCTCTAGATATCAATACTAGTAATATTTTTTTTTGCATTTTTAAAGCTATCATTCTATAAAAAGAAACAAGTATTTAATGTCTGTCAGTCGTGTATGTGCTTGCTAAGTGTTGTTCCTGTATTCTGACAAACATGTCCTTAAATATTATTTCTCTTCTGAGCACGTGTGTTGGCCTGACATCATGAGAGGGGCTTATCCAAAGGACACGTTATTTCTGGGTTCTGACTCAGTTTCAGGGATGACCTGGAAGCCTAAGTGATTAAGTTCTGTGATGATAAGGGCAGTTCTCACAAGGCACGTGGGCACGCTTGGTGTCTGGAGAACACGAAGGTACAATTTTAATGTTGTAGTGACGGTGCCTGCTGCTCAGCAGTGGGCTCCCGATAGCAGCTTTGGATTTAAGGCCCCAATTTCTGCCTGAGTTCTGCTTTATGGTCCTGAATTTGCCCTTTGGTTGTTACTGTTTCATTTGATTGACTCTTTATAAGAAGTTGAACAGGGAAACAATGAATTTTCTTAAAGCAGTAAAATATTAATGCGCTGATCATTACTTCTGCCCCCTTCTCTGAATCGACCGAAACTTACGCTGCATTTGGTGTCAAAAACCAACCAAGTTTACAGAGAAATGATACTACTATTTCCCATTCCAAATAATTTTTTGTCCGCAGCATTGCAATTGCCTTTAATACACTGCTAAATTTTGATTATGCATTTCATATCCACGTGAAGTGTAAACTCTGGTGCAAGACATTTTAACACCAAAAAGTCTTTTTCCTATCTCTGTTGTAATTGGTTTGCAAAATAATCAGTTCCAGCTTAAATTATAAGGCAGAGGGCTCATCCTGCTGTTGTCCCTTAAACTTCTGTGAAATCATGACTAGTCCAGGTCGCAGGCCAGAAATCATTCTGAGCAAATCTGATTTAGGCATGAGGATATAATAATGCAATAAGTGTTTGTATATGAGAATTATCTTGCTAATTTTATTACCTGTATCTATGCATTTTTAAATTACTTAGCCCACAGTTTAAACTAAAATCAGTTGAAGATTAAGGATGCATGAGAGTAAGTGTGAAAAAGATTGTCTGTGTTAGAATTCTGTAGTGGTAATTTCTTAACTTCTCTTAATTGATATGGAAATGCCAGCAGCTTTATATAGGTTTTGATTCTCACAGACATATTTTTCACCTGCAAGGCATACATGATAGTGTAAACAGATTAATAATAATACTGTCTGCTTAGAAATTGAACTTAGCCTTGTTTGGTCACAATTTTTTTTTTAAAGTTTTTTTTGTTGTGCAAACCTTAGTTAGAGACGACTGACTATATCATATTGTTAAATTCGTTATTACTTTACTCTAAGCAACTATTTAAATAAAATTACCTTTTAAAAATTTTATTCCTTACTACTCCCTAGTGTTTCTTGTATCTTTACTGTGAACATAACCTTGTTTGTTAGACTCTGTTAAAGGCAGCATTATCATTAACCTGTATAGGATTACATTTTTAGCTATGTAATGTCACCTGGAATCCCAAAGCTGAATAATAAGCCAAATCTGTATCAATAGTTTTTTAGATTAATTAATAGAATTAAATATAGGCTATGAATATGATTTGTAGTGGTTTTAAAAACTTTTTTCCTAATTAAATAAAAACAGTTTAAAGTGGTTTTAAAAATTATTTTTCTTTAAAATTTTGAAAAAAAGTCTGGTTTTAGCCAGATAAATGTTTAATGGCTTATTCTTAAAATAAGGTTACTTTGGCAGCGTCCAGTACTATTGTGCTTATTAGCTGCCTAACACTCCTCCTACAGGCAAAATGGGAAAACTACATTACAGTTTTAAATGCTAGTAGAGAACTAAATAATTAAGAATTATGTGTTTTAAAAAAACCACAAAGAGGGTGGTGGGTGCTGAGTGAAAGTCCTGTCTGCTGCTACCATCTTCTAATAAAACTAAGTGCCTCATTTCAAGTAAATTGAACAGGTTGTTTTCCTCCTGTAATTGTTTTGGATTTTGTGGAGTGTGCGTCTTGCTGTTACTGCTTTTTTGACATGTGGCCAATATTTACATACAAAGTGGTGTACACAGGTGTATAAGGTAGTAAAATTTGAAGGCTTTTGTACAGTTTTTACACTGAAGATAGTTTACTTTTAGTCTTTTCAAATACACATCTATAAAGCTTAAAATTAATCCTACACAAAAATCTTAAAGCAAATTTGAACCTCTGAAGTGACTCCAGCACATAAACAATACAAGACTTGCAGGTTACTTAAAAAAAAAAAAAACAAAACCCACAAACTTGGGCAGTGGAGTGCTGAAAGACAGAGCTCTCTTCATCCCATTTTATATCTTGGTAGCTGGCTCTTGCTTCCTACGTGACCAGGTTTGCCAGATCATATTCTTCTTTGTAACTTCCACTGGAATACATTCTTTTTTTTTTAATTTAGAAGTTTGGAGGTATTCTCTCCTACTCAAGGATACATAGCAGTCAAAAGGCAAGTGTGTAAATAAGTGAATATGCTATTCTGAAATAGCACTGACTTTCTCCAGTTATCTTTAAATTTGGTAGAGTTTTCTTTTTTTTGCCAAATCACTTTGCACATGGCAGATGTATTAATTTTAGTGAAATTAACCAAGGGTCTTAGAGGGGGTTGTGTTTTGTTGGGGTTTTTGTTGTTGTTAAGAAATACTTAAAAACTGGGCTTTATACAGTCTTTTAAGAGTTTGGCAATCTGGAGTGCTGCAGCTGGGATAGGGCTGTTAGGATAAGAATGGTGACTCTGCTGAAAGCCCAGTTCACCAAAAGCTTGCTCCATTCTTGGGACACCTAGAAGTACTGGCAAATAGTGATAACTGGAGCTAGTGTTTTAGAAATATATTAGTATCTTGCAAAATCTTACGCAAACTGAAGAAAAATAAAAAAGGTAACCTGAACAGATTCCTAGCTTGTCTCGCTTCTTTTCCTGGTTTTGACTCTTCTGCTACCATGTATGCATAATTACAAGCTGGATGTTAGGCAAAAGCAGCAGCCTTCCCCACAGCCCTATTTTTAGGTCAGAATCACAAAGGAAAAGAGATTGATTGAGAATTGGACAAATACCACTGGTTTAAACTTACTATACAGTAAATTACATTAATACTTTTTCATCCAGTGTCGACACCAGTTAATCTGTTGTTATCATTAGCAGTTTTAATCCTATTGACATTACTCTGTGACACGAGCGCCAGTATTTATACGTGTCATATGCAACTGTCCCACGTTTTGAAGTGTTGAACGAATTATATGCTGTTTTCTCTATATGCAGGGGCTGAAGCCTTAGTTTCTTGTTGGCTGCGTGAGATAGGGTGTTACAATGTTTTGGGGTATGTGTGACTGTTCAAATGAGGTACGCTGTCAATGCCCTGCTTTCAGAATGCTGTTATGTGAAACTTAAATTTACAAGTTGGGAACGAAATGCCCTTGAAAAAGGAAAACTTTTTCAATTATGCATTAGAAATGATTGAAAACAGCATTAAATAATATTTTTCTGATAATATTTTTGCGAAATACGTAAATCTGACTCCTCCTCAAATGGTGAAAGAAGCTTGCTCTTCTTCTTACCGGAACTTACTCTGTGGGATTTTTGGATTTGTGTTTGGTTTTGGGTTTTTTCTCCCCTGAGTTGGAGCAGGACCAAATATTCAAACACCTAGCTTTTTTTCATCAGAGTGACTTTTACGTGTCAAGCCTGGAAAAAATTTTTTAGATATAGTCTTTGTATATCTGTGTTAGATTTTTTCAGTTTTTTTCTACTTGATCGATTTTTCTGTATGTTCTTCTGAAGTGTTTCCTGGAAAAATAATTTTTTCCTTACCATTTTGTCACAATGTTTCAAAATAGATGCTGTGTACCTCTTGTTATTCTCTCATCAAATTTTAAATGTCTTGGAATTATCCCCAGGGTTAAGCCTTGGAGTAGTCTTCCTGTACAATTTCCAAACTTAAGCCATTAGATGCAAAGAGGATGGAGTCGCCATCAGTCTGGCTAACACTAGTAATTTCTACTGCCTTTATTGATTTCTCTGTAGACATGAGTCCTCTTTATTTTCATATCCTGGTTCTCTTAGTGAATTAATTTTGTAATAGTAAACATAACTTACATACATTACAGTAGGAAACCACTGAACTTTCTTTATTTTACAAAATAAAATATTATTTACTCTACCATTTCAACTAGGCTGTACTCATAACTTTCTAAATATCATCATGTTCATTTAAAAAGGCATCTAACCTGGTAACCAACTGTTTGTTTTCATGGGAAGAGTTTCTTTCACAGTTAAGTAATGGTGAGATGTTTGAACCTTTCTGCATTTTTGCGTGAGGCACAGTTTAATTGTTCACTTTTTTCACAATCTATGGATAATGATAAAATGATAGTTCCCATCAGTAAAAGCAAAAATGAGTACGATAGCTTAGATATTGTGCTTTGATCTTCCAGAAGTGGTCCTGTATGTGTGGTGGTGCAGCCCACTCTTTTGGCAACAGCACGAAAGTAAATTCTATAAAGAATTCCTGAAAGACATTATAGTGATAGGTATTTCTGTAGCAAAATGATAATTTTATGCCTTTGATATAATCAAAATAACTCTAATTTATTATAAGAATTTCCAAAACACCAAGCACTAGAACTTTGCTAATGCTGCTTGGGAAATTTTGTAGTTATGTGTTAAAATACAGTTGTTTACCGTGAAGTGTAAACATTTTATTTGTACGTTTATTTTTATTTTGCTTTCTTTTTTTTTAAAGTTATATATACACTCACTATATATACACGCATTCTTGTGTGTGTGTCTATATTGAGAGAGGTATTTTCAGTTCTTGTAAGCAGCATTTGGATAGTCTATAACAGGTACAGATACGGAATGATTGTTTTAGACACCAAGACTAATAATTTTAACAGTGTTTAGAAACACTGGAGAAAAGCCTTGAACTATGGTAGCACCAGGGACAGACAAGCATGAAAGATTAATGTAATTTTGCATATAATGATGCACATTCTTACACAAAAAATCCATCTGCAAGTGTCATGTCAGTCAGCAAAGATCTTTGATGGGTGGCTGCAGCTGGGCTGTCTCTTCTGGCAAAGCTGGCCTAGAAAATGCTAAATGTAGTTACGATGCTTTGTGCCATCTGTAGTATGCCAGTTTATCCTGTCTTCGCTGGCATTTACAGTACTATATAGGGTATCAGCAAACACAGAGACGTCAATGTAGAGTGACAGATTCATTTCCTCCAGAGGCTATGAACTCTGGTGTATACTTGTGCCACCTCCCTCTGTGTGTTATATTCTGTTGTCACTGGTATTTGGCTTGATTTCATACTTCTGTGTTTAACTCCTCATATTTCTCTGTGTGTTATATTCTGTTGTCACTGGTATTTGGCTTGATTTCATACTTCTGTGTTTAACTCCTCATATTTCTGATTTAGCAATTTGCATATCCTAACACAAAGGCAATTAAATTTGATTGATACTGAAATAATTCAGTCTTAACTGAGGATATGCTTACATTTTCCTGAAGTTTACCAACTGTGTCAATGATAAAACTTGCATTTTGATGCAACAAACATATTCTCTCATTCCCTGAATTTAAATGCACTAAATAGCCATGTGTCTGATGGCAGCTGAGTTTTAATAGGTCTTGCCTTTTAGCTGGCATAACTGTAAAAAGTACCTTCTCATACTTTTAATGCATTTAATGATTTAAAAAAAAAATCTGAACTGAATTACTGTATGTTCCTTGTGTTAAAAGGGCAAAAAATATAAAAAACTCTTTTAAATTATCTGATCTTCTGATAATTAAATAACATTATTTTCCACAGTAACTGAATATGAAGGACATGCTCTCTCAGTACTCAAAGAATGTGAACTCCAGGCATTTGATGGGTAAGTTGGTTAGTGACAATGAATGTTCGTAAACCTCCTCATGTTAGTTTTTATTTGTATTCCATCCAAAACTATGCTAGCAGGTATTTAATGAGTTACTCTGTTCCACATATATATAGAAAGCCTAAGAAGTTCTCATTAGATGCTTTGGTTTTTATGTTTCTGTATTGTTTAATGACAATAGGTATGTATTTTAGATTCATAAATAATGATAAATAAACATAAAGCTTTCTTCTCTGTAAAAAAAAAAACTTCAATCTCTGTATTTGCAATAAATGCACAAGCGCCTTGTATTGCTCTCTGTCCATTCGAATCATTTTTAAGGAGAACATTTTGTCTAAAAGTGACTTGAATTTTTTTTCCATTTAAAAAAAATCATTCAAACTTACTTGAAGTCAAGAATGAAAATGCTTGTTTAATAATTTTTAGAGACCTTGCTCTGTGGATTAATCCTGCAGTCTTTGGTATTTTTACATTAATCATTCAATAATATATAAGAATAGTTTTGCATACTGTGGAAGTCTTACAGCATTCTTACAGCTCTTACTGGAATATGCAGTGAGCCATACAAGAAGGCTGAAATGGTGTTTTATGGTCTAATCAATTTCTGTTAGTTTTAGAAACTCAGAGTTAGGTGAGAAAAGATATCTGAAAAGGTACTTGTGTATTCCAGATTCTGAGGATAATTTCTTTCCAATTAAGACATGTCTTCTGGGGTCCTAGCTGGGGAACCAGTTTGTCCTAGGAAGCAGATGTGAAGACAGAGAAGAAAAAGCCTGGGTTGTATCTTCTTACACAAGCCTCTTCTACTCTGAGTCATATTTGAGTTGTTTAATCTTTGATCATTGGGTAGCATCACTGGAGTGCTTCTGCTGTAAGACTTCTCTCCAGGAGCCAGAAACAAGGGCAAATAGGAACAGAAGAAGCTGGAAGAAAATAATCCTTAAGTCGAAATGATGCTAGGATTTCTGAGGTGAAAAGATCCCTGTCCTTGCTAAGTTTGCTGTTTAAGTGTTGGGGTTTTTTTTGTCATGTGGAAATTAAGTAGCTTTTATTATCAGAGGTTATGAGCAACAATGAAATTTCTGAAGTGTTTGAAAAATGAGTTTTATAACTTCTCAAATAGTCTGGCCTCCATCTATGTACTCATTCAATAAAGCACAATACAGAAAAACATCCTATTAAATAGCTAGCTTGGGATGCTTTTTTGATATAAGATCATAGGTAAGATGAGTTGCAAGGGTAACTCTTTACACGGGTGTACCTAGAGATATCTTAATTGTTATTTTCAAGTAAAATCTACAGAGACTGATAGGATGGGGCCAGCATTCATGTTATGCTAAAGGCCCGATAGTTTGAAAAAGCAACCTACAAAACATCACTAGTCTCTCTCTTCTCTGTTATCTTTAGAGTTGTTCTTAAGAACAGGAAGAGAATATTTGAAATTGGAATTTCATTTTTCAAATTTTTAAAAGATTTATGGTGTACTTTTGATTATGTTCCTGTGAAGTCCTTTGTGACTTCCCTGTTGCTGTCTAGCCTAAGAATTTTTGCCATAGATATAAATATCTTATAGGTCCACCAAATCACTTCAGTGTTTCCCAAATTAAATTTTAATGAAAATTTTGGTTTATTGAAAATTGAACCAGAAAATGAATGGGATCTGTTTTGAACTGAAAATGAACACCACAACAATGAAATTGTCCAGCGGTTGAAAAAATCACGCTTTTAGCAATTCTAGCAGCCACCTGACATATTGTTTTTTCCCTATTTCCATTAAGGCTTGAGAAGTTTTATTTGTTTATTGAGCGGGGTTGCTTGTGACTTGGCAGGCTTCAGTTCTTTCCTGTTTTGCCCTGGGTTCCTGTCCAGTTTTCAAGTCAGGTACTATATATGTCATTTAGTTCCCTGTTTAGAAAATAGAATAGCACTTCTGTACCTCCTTTCAGATGCAGAAGGCACTGTATGTTGTGGTAAGAGGCAAGGTACTTTTTGTGCTGTTTCTACACAGCAGAGTTCATGCAGAGCTGATCTGCCTTGCCCAAGCTCAGAGGTGACTGGAGGTCAGTTAGGTGTGGACTGAAGGCCATGCCCACGTGCGTTAGTCTGCTGCTCTGACTCGGCTTGTGCTTTTCAAGTGTTGCCCATTTCAGACTGACTGAAAGCTAATTCAAGTGAAAATGTATAAAAGGCAAGACACAAGAGTTTTTTATCCATTACAGTAAGCAAGCAGTATAGCAACATACAATTTCTGATCTTGAATTTCTCTCTAAGAGAGTTAGGGTTTCTTACATGTTCAACAGCACATGAAGTAAATTGAAGCTTATGATTTGCAGTAGTAAATTGGAAGTTTGTTTCTCAGTGCTTTCTATAAGCAATACTGCTATGTTTTAATTCTTTGTTAAAGCTGTTTGTATATGTAATTTATTTTCTCTGATTTCTCATGTTCCCACTCTGTTTTGCAGGATCATAGGCATATGACATGTATCTCATATACTCCACCTTTTTTGCCATCCACTTTTTTTCTTGCCAACACTAGAATTTAGGTACTTTACCAACTTGGCAGTGTGCTTTTTTCCCCCACCTTGGGTCCAAGGCTTCGTGACAAGTAGGGAGAGTGCACTTGCGATGCTGCTTTCTCAACTGCATTTTCTTGTTTGTACAGAAATACACAATAAACTTGCATGTATTTCTTCCCTAATCAGGAGCCTAAGGTATGGATATTGTTTACAGCAGCCTGGGTTAGTCAGACTTTAGAGAACAGTTGATTAAGAAACTTGTGACTGATGTTAGACAGATGTTTCTTCCTCTAAGAAGCATTCTTCAAGGTCTTAGTAAAATCTGTTTGCTCAAGACTTTCTACTCCTTATATATAGCAGGTTCTCGCTGATTAGCTTTGGAATCACCGGTCCCTGACGGCATCTCTTTTTCCAGCCAAAAGGCAACTCTTGATGATTAATGCTAAATTAATAAAAATCAGCGTTAGTAGCATTATTATGCTATACCTTGGACTCTTCATCTATTTCCAATAACACCAAACACAGCCCCCCAAAATCAGAAGAAAATATATCTGTTTTCAAAAGCTTTAGTAGCCGGAAGACAATCCAAGTAATTCCTTCCAGGTGTACAGTTTTATCAGACTACAAAGACTAACTGGTTTTGCTGCTGTGGCAGAAACTTTTAAGCCTAGGAATAAAATAAGCTAATCTAAAAATGAGACAAAATACAGGAGATGACTCCTGATTATGAGCAGGAGGAAAATATCTGCCAAACTTTTCCTATATACCCTTGTTTTTATGTTGTGGGTTTGTTTTTTTTTTAATGTGGGCAGTGTTTAGTGAGATAGATGAAACATTTGTAAAAATTTAGAAATTAAAAAATAGCTAGGAAACAATAATAGGGACTATATTATTGCTAATAATTGGACATAGTTTCATGACTGCATTCATATAGATATATGATAAAAACATATTTTAAGTATGTGCCTTCTAAAGTAAATCTAGTATTTATATTGTAAATGCTTGGAGTGTACTGTTATTATTTTTATCATAAAATGTGTTTACCTTAAAAACATTTAACTTTCAAACATTACTAATTTGGAGAATCACTTTAATAGTTACTGAAATAAACAAAAACAGGGGGGAAGTAATGTTTTCTGTAACAGCTTTTACAGACAAATGCATTCCTCTCTATAGCCACAGCAGGTGGGAGCTTAATTACGTGCTCCAGAAGCAGTGATTAAGTACCTTCATGCAAAGGATTGCTGGCACTAGGGTTTTATACCTTGCTAAATCCCTCAACTGCTTGCACAGGGCATGCAATTGTCTGTTTTCAAGCATTTTTAGTTTTATTGTAAGATTTGGTGAGTTGTTATTGTAAGGGCAGTTAAAAAGCATTGTAATGCTTGTGTGGGTCAGCACTGAAAGGTGTAAAGAACTTTTCCACCGAGGCACTTGAGCATGTGCTTAACTCTCCCATCTGATCAGTTCGTGTGCATAATGTGTGATAAGGTATGAAATAGTTTGTAAGTTGTTAAATATATTTACTCCTCCTCAGATAGAAGAAAGCAGAAATAAAGATGCTTATATCTTTTTAGTTAACATTCACTGATCTGACAGTGAAGCCCTAGCTTGTTCTTAAAGAAAGAATAGTTTTTAGCTATTTGAAATATTATTATGTATGTGGTGTGTGATAGCTGCCTTCAACTGGTTTGCTCAGCTATGAAACACTTTATTTTGAACTGTTTTGCATTTTTATTTTGTAATAGGGTAGTTTGCGTCGGTGGAGACGGATCTGTCAGTGAAGTTGCTCATGGTCTACTACTTAAAGCCCAGATAGATGCTGGAAAAGACACAGACTATATACCAACGCCTGTCAGAGCACCAGTTCCTCTTGGAGTAATACCAGCAGGTGAGACTACAAGGTACTGTTACACTTTGTAAGTCATCTCTTTTAAGTCCCTCTGGCATGTTTTGCAGTTTTGACTACTAACAGCAGTTCTTGGTGCTAAAGCTTCAGTTACTTAAGGGAGCTATTGAATAGATGTCATAAATTAGTGATTTAGATTGATTACAAATGACTAGATTTTAAATCATTATGATAATTTATAGTAATGGCACAGATGAGCTCTTTGCCTAAAGGAAGAAGCTCAGGAAGAAGAAAACTAAAAATGATTTTCAGCTGATCCATGCAAAGATCAAGTTTTGCCCTTATTTGCTGCCAGAAATGATACCAAGTGAAAACTGTTTTCTAGAATTTCCTTAATATAAGCCATGCTGTTTCACTTCTCTCTCCAGTTTTCTTGGCAGGATTCTCACTTGGATTCATGCTTAGGGTCTATTTTTAAATGGTGTCCTAGGAATGCATTTTGTGGATTATATTAAAAAAAGCACCAAACCTGTGCACACAAAACTGCTTTCTCTTTCCTTTACTTCTACAGACCTGAAAACGTATGCATATCTCTTGAAAAAACCTCTTGCTCCTTTTTTAACTTGTACTTGCATCTTGTGGTGTGGGTTTTTTCGTTTGTTCTTTTGTTTTGGGGTGCGTGTGTGTCCCTTCTCCTCCCAATTTTTGTATTTGCCCTTCTCAGAGTATAACTTTGGCCAGGCAGGGAGGCTTAACTAGAATTAGGGTTGAATCTGGGCCGGTACATGAATCACTTCCTTTAAAAGAGAGATATTTTTGTATGGACACTACCCTCTGGTGTGGATGTTGATGTGACTACTTGATGTAATTCCTCAGATGTTTTTAACTAGTAAGGAAAAAATGTCTGCAGCCAGGTGAACAGCAAACCATTGTTTTCAGTTTCTACAAAAAAAGGAGCAAGTCACTTCCAAACTTAGCAAGCAGGTTTGAAGTGCTCTGGCTTGCTTTGCACTTCTGTAAGCAGCATTAGGATAGGGACTAGTTGCTTGTAAAAATGCAGGATTACACTAGCTTTTTTCAAGTTAAAAAAACCTTGGAAGTGTATTGGTAAAAGATAGAGTAATCTCAAAGACATGAAGCTCATGAATTTTAGTACAGCCATCACCTATCAGTTCTGTTGCTGTGAATATCTTGATGGTGTTGAGATGAAATCTCTCCAGCACTTGACTTCATGCTGTTTGGGCGTGCTTAGGTCACTGTGCCTCATCATTAGTGCTTACTCTTTTTAGTTTAAGACAAATATGTCATGATCAAAAAGGATTTGTAAACCCAAAAGAATGCTGTATGGCTTGTTACACAGAATGCTATAGACTTTGTTAAAAGAAGGTGAGAACAATTTATAGAATGATAGTGTGAGAAACTCCTGAATAGGTTCCTAAAAATAACCTATAACTTATTATTTCCATATTATTGATATTCCCAAAAGTAGTCAGTTAGGAAACAGAGAAGTATGATACTTGTGTACACGCAGAAGGTGGAATTGTATGCTCAATCGTATCCCCCCCCGCCCCCGAAATCCGTTGTACTAAATTATTAGGATTCCTCAGCCTAGTAAGAATAGAAACTGTATTACAGGATAGCATTATTTGAGTGGCTTAAAATCTGGTTTTAGCTTCTAGTAAAAGTGGTTAAGACAGCATTTTGAAGTTTCGGGCAACTTAATGGGAAGGAGCTGCTCTCGAAACAGTTTACCTCCTGGAGAGAAAGGTCCAGAGGGGAGTGTGTTTTTACTAAAATACTCCACTGAGCTGGCGCACTCCGGTCCAAATCAAGCGGATGAGATGTGGGGAAGCCTGCAGTTGTACTGCTGGCCATTAGCAAGAGTGTTTGTTGCTATGGGAACCACTGCTAAGAAGCTGTACGGAGGTGGAACGGGAGAAAGGGGAGGGGGAACAGGAAGGACATTAAAAAAGCTATCCAGTTATTACAGAACAAGGGATAATCTGTATCTGATGACTGGGAACCTTTTGGTCGTAAATGGTTCATTTAAATAAATTCATGATTTCCAATTAATTCAGAAAATAAAATATTACTGAGGGACTGTTAATTTCTGTGATATTTCAGGCAAGGCACCAAAATGTTGGTGCAGTTTTCATCAGAATTTTAGCTATGCTTGACTAGGAAGTCATTACATCACATTTATCTGTTTGGATGGGGGAGACATTAACAGCCTTATGAATATTCATGTTGTCTGGTTAATTAAGTTAATTGTACTGCAGAAGTGCTTGCACTTCCAAGGACAATTTTTTTCTCTACAATTTCTGTTTGGTACCTCCATCAGTCATGCTTTACATGTCCTGCAGATACTTTGTCCTTACTGTGATGCTTTTCCACATTTCATAGGAAGGAGGCTGTAGGAAGTTGTTTCTAATGTCAGGAAAATGGGTTAATATTTTGAACAGAATTATATTTTTTGAATAATAAAATCTTCATTGTTTCTGTTTAAAAAAAATGTTGGTGACAGAGATGGTGGAGTTGTATGGCTGAAACATTTTTACAGCAAATTGAGTAGTTGGAGTGAGATCTACAAATGTGACTGTTAGTAACCTGTGAGGGGTGCAAGCCCGTACATGAGCATCAAAGAAGGTTATTAGTCTCTGAAGTGATATGATAGTGTTCGGGGGAACCATCTTGTTATGGGTAAATAATATTCTGAGCTCACATAGAGGAGAAAAAGGTTTAGATAACTTGGGAAGGTGAATAATGCCATTAAAACCAGTGTTATGGAATCGCCACTTAAATCAGCAAAGCTTATATTCTAGTATTTTTTTGTATGATGACTTTCATCGTTATTGTTCTGTTTGTAAGCCTTTTTTTTTGTGTGTGGCATCCTGCTTGTGTAGAATGTAGGTAATGAGACATATTATTCGGTCATTACTGGAATCAAAACACTGTTAGGCATGTATTAAGAGGTTTTTAGAGAAGGCAATGGTACTTGCTACTGCAAAACTCCGCGTGTTGTAGATCTTCAACTTGTGGAAGGGTGGATGCATTACTTATGTTGCTGGACACAGGCAGAACTTGTTTTATTTTTCCAGGAGTCATGAAAGGGTGGGATTTTGCCTTGTTTACTTCTGCAAATCTTAATGAGCTCCACAGATTTAAGACAAGGATGCAATTACTTGTGCCTGTCCTGTTTAGCAAGAATGAGATTTAACTCTCATTAAAGTCAGTATGAAGATTGGTATTGACTTCAGCCGTGGTCATTTGTTACCTTGCTGCTGTCTATATTGAGAAATTACTCTTGCTAAAATGAGGAATCCCAGTTTTAAGACACAGCAAGCCTCATCTTCAGAAGTATATCCCACCTTGTGCTCTTTTACAGTGACAAAGTTATTTTTTCAGAATAACAACTTCCCTGTTGTCAATTTAGAGGAAATAAACACAATTTGCATGACTTGTAATGATCTGCTCTTTGTGTGTGTGATTTCCTCTGGTTTGGAGAGGTTCGCATAAAAGTTAATGAGAGTTGGAAAAACTTGACTGAAGGAAAAATTTGAGTATTTTTGAGCTACTTCTTCAGCTGGCTTCACTGGCTAAGCAGAGCTAGTTGAATCTAGAGGTTAAACGTCATAAGCCCTTCAAACATGAAATGGTGTTGGGCATATACTTGTATTATTCTGTGAAGAATTGCTTTTCAGGTCAAACCTCATTTTTTTTTTGTCTCTGAATTTTCCTTGTAGAACTGTATCTTATGTTCACTGAATTGAAAAACTCACTATTTTGCATAGTAAACATAGTATCTAGAGGTACATTTTTGCCTTTTTTATGCGTATTGTACAGAAAGGAAAGTGCAAATTACGTTTAGTTGAGTTGTTGTATAGAAGTTATTGGATATAAATGATTGAGATTGTAATATTTTTAATAAACTGGACTTCCTGTTGTATCTAGAGAGATTTTCTTTTGGGAGCAAAAAGCAGAGACTGGCATTTCACTTTTGAAGTTGTCAGTTTATTCTTCTTTCAAAGGACTTGGTAATCCCGATTTACTGAGTTTATTATTTAAACATTACTTTTTTTAGGAAAAGGAGAAAGAAATTAGTAGTATAGTCACCTATAAAATTCTGAGAAATATGTGAATTAAATTATATATATATTTTAATTTTTCAAAGAGTGAAACTATGTAACCTGATTTCTTCCAAGTACCACTGGAGATATAAACTTCAAAGAATGTTTTGATCTGTTATCTTAGTAGATGTACCTCACTTATTTCCTTCACATAGTAGCAACCCCTAGAACCTTGCTCAGAGCTTCTCTCTCTGATGTTGTAAAGGCTTTCCATGAGGTTCTGAGTATTCGTAATTACTTTCAGAGACTAAGGTGCTCCAAGGACGTAACAGGTGCTCTGTGAGGTACTGAGATACAATTCCGAGTTATTTTACAAATTCTTATTCAGAGAAATTGTTGAAAAAAATCGAAGCATATACTCTTCAATAAAGATGACAAGATGCGTTTAGAGCTTTGTAACTATGTACATCAATCTTTCCAAATTTAGTATTTTTTTTTTCTAGCACTAATGTGACATCAAATACCACAGGGTTTGATGATGAACGTAATTTTTCAGTCTGGTGCATGATGCTTTTAATGTGCTTGTTTAAACATTGAGTGCTTCTTGTTTGAAATGTGATAGTCTTTCCCTTTCCTCTTTTCTGTCCCTCAATTTTGAAAGACAGCTTTAAATGCTTCCATAAAACTTATGGCAAATTTAGCATCCAGAATTGTCTATTGCTGCTGTAACATATTAAATAATTCAAACAACAAGAAAATTATTTGAAAAATCTAACAGAACTCATTCCTTTATGGAATGTTAGGTTCTGAACTGTTCTTGTGTAATTTTTGTTATTTTAATTAGTCTGTTATTGAATTATTCAACCCTTAATCTGTGATATGAAGAAGCTCAATATTGTGCCTACTTGGTGGCAGGCCCTGGTTCTTTATTTTTGCAGAAGTGAATGCTGCGGTCCTGCTGCTTGGCTAAGTAACGCCAGAGATGTGATCAAGGGAAAAAACTAACTTGAAATTATGTTAGAACTATACCCGTTTAGAAAAGATGCAACCATTCCTTGTTCAGGATTTCTAAAATAAATTGCTATTTGAAAGTCAATGGACACACGGTATTTTCTGTCCTATACATTAAAGCAGAAGTGCAAAATTTATATGTATATCGATGTTTCTTACACAGGTAAAGCAACTTGACATATTGGTCACCTCCAGAACCATGCTTCTTTCTTTTAGAGACTGACAGCCAGTTTTCCACTCTCTTCCAACTCCATGCTCACATTGCTAATTCTTGACTTTTTTTTTTTCTATTTACCAGCTGATTTACTACTCATTCCCTCATTTCAAACTACATTAATCTCTTCTGTCCAGTGGCTAGCAGTACAACTGGTCTGCCAGTGTCCTAGCAATAACAAAGACAAGTTAGATGGATCAGTTTTAATTCACTGAATGCAAGTCAACAATTTGTCAGACACACATGAAGTTCTACGTTCTCTCTGTTTTTCAGTCATTAATGTGTTCTTATATGTCAAGCTGATGTGCAGTAATTAATTTTATTCACTATTGCTTCTAGGAATCTAAAATGTATCCTGCAAGAGGCACAGCAGCTATCTTAGACCAGATCTAGTAGAATTTTGTCTGGGAAACATACAGTTTTACACTGGCTGGGTATTATGTTATTTTTCCAACTTAAAAATATTCCCCAGATATATCTTATTAGATAATCTGCCTTCTAGTATAGTTCCTCAGTACAGCACTTAGGTATAGAAGGAGTGGTTTTTAGGGAGATGCAATTTTTGCAAAGCTGTTTTTCTTCTCCCTCCTTTATTGGTTTTTAGGACACTTATGAATGAATTGGCAGATAGGATTTTATAGACCTCTGGAATTTTAATGGTCTTAATTTGTACTATTCAGCATTTCTGCTGTTACCAAGACTAAGTAATTTGTGAGGAGGGTTTCTTTTTTTGAAAATGCAGTAAATGTCTCAGTTTCTTCATTCAAAAAATTTTACATATGTTTTTTTTTTCTTGCTCTTCTGTGTCTCTCATTTTTTACAATAGTTTGTGTTTGCTTTTGCAGGTACTACAAATATTTTGGCCCACACTCTTTATGGTATTAAGCATGCAGTGACGGCAGCATTGCACATTGTAATGGGTAAATATTTTTACATATCAGATGTTATCAGATTTTAAATAAGGAAGCAGCATTTAAAAGTTTACTGTAACTAGTGGTTTAATAAAAGCATACCATTATGCTACATCACTGTAAACTATACTGTAAGACTTTCAAACCCAAATGATTCTATCCTGATTTGTAGTGTACTGGAAAGGTTATGATTCTTTGCATATAGTTTAGTAGTCAAGGTTGTGGACCTCATCTTCTGGTAACTAAAACCTGCCATGAAATAATGTCTGATATTGGCATTCGTGCCCTATTACTGATGATCTTTTAATGCAAAAAGTAACCTTTGCCAGACGTAATTGTGTGAATAGTGTTACTCTGCGCATGATACTATGCCATTATTGGTTGCATAGTCACTTGATTATTTCAATTTAATGTACCTGCTGAAGGCAACAGGAAAATATATAACACTTTCAGCTTGACAAAGTGGTTAGGTTTGGACTTCTCAGGAAAGTATTCTTGTATTTCTGAGAAAGTATCACTCACCTTTTTAGCTCTGTGTGCTGTTTCTTTTAAATGCTAGCAGTTTCCGTAAGAAATCTTTATTAGTAGAAAAAAAAAAATGTATTACTTGCCATTTGGTCTGTACAACAAATAGGTTCTTGAATGTGAAAATGTAATTATGGTAAAAGCAAAAACTAGGTTGCTAGTGCAAGCCTTATTTTCAGGTCTTAGGAAACAGCAAATACTTAGCTGAGCAATATTAATATTCCTCTCAAAGTATTTTTTCTTTAGGATACTTCCCCCCCTCCCCCAATAAAAAAAGAGAATAATGGGGAAGGTCCATCTTGAGTATCTGTTTTCTAGACCTTGCCATCAGCAGTGGAAGAGCCTTTGCTCTGTTTCTTGCATAGTAATACGCAGGCCTTTACAAGGCAAAATCTAAAACTGTCTTTTTTTTAAATCAGAGATACTCAATCTAATGGAAACAACCCAGGCTCTATTATGGAAAAAAAATATGTACCTTATCTTGAACAGAATTAGATGTCTACATTCTGTAACTGTAAAAATAAATACATTTAAAACTTATATTTAAGAGCTCCCATATATCTTCCACTACAACGTTCAGTCATTACAAATATTTGGTGAAATGGTTGCAGGTATTTATGTAGCAATATTATATTTTTTTTTTATACTAATTGTTGAAAATTTGAATAGAATTAAAAGTCAGACTGTCTGCAGACTGGTGAAATAGCTGAATTTTTGCCATAACATTTTTAACGTTTTGTTACATCTGAATGTTGGTCTCTGAAATGGCTGCTTTTATAGAGACTTAATTATATGTAGACTGATTCTGGTTTCCATTAGTAAAACTTGATTTCCTAAAGAGACAAGAAGATGGAGTTTTTTCCCCACAGGTAAATTAGGTGAAAAAGAAATCGTAAGTTGTATTCTGTTTGAAATACAGATGTTATTTGTAATTTCTGATCTTTCTCTTTGAAATTTTAGGACATATTCAGCCAGTAGATGTCTGTACTTTCAGTACTCCAAGCAAGCTTTTGCGATTTGGGTTCTCGGCTATGTTTGGTTTCGGTGCGAGGACTCTGGCTCTGGCTGAAAAACACCGTTGGATGCCTTCCAATCAGCGGAAGGATTTTGCTTTTATCAAAACACTGGCAGATCTCAAGTATGCCATGAGCTGTTACATTTTTGTAGCGTTTCTCATTTTCTTGAGGAAAATGCAATAATTAATATGGTAAAAATATAGACAACAGTAGTTTAGCTATCTTGACTTAATTGCAGACAGATTTAACTCAGATGTGATGTATATGCCTCTTACAAGTTAAAGAGGAGATAAATGCTGCATATTCAGCATCTCCTTAAATCATCTCTTAACTTGGATAAAAGTCTGTCTAGCAGTTAGAATGTTGGTTTACATGATAGTAAAAATCAATACTTTTCTAGGCCAGAGGAATGTGAATTATCATTTCTACCTCTACAAATTCCACAGGAAGACTCTTACGAGTATAACAGGTAAGTAAAACAGAGTCGAACAATTCCAAAGGAAAAAAAATATGTGTATTTGAAGATAAAATTCTGCAATTTCTTAATTTTGTTCAAATTTGATCATCAGGTAAAACAATCTTAAAAAAAAAAATTGTTTTGACAACTGCAAACTTTGTTACACTTTGTAAAACGTTTCCTATAAAGGGTTTGCTACAAAGCAGTCTGCCACTCAGTATTACTGGTTTGATCAGTTCTGTTAATCGTTTCTTCTGTTGAGATCTTAATGTTTCTCTAAAGTAGATGTTGTTTAAATGTGGTAAAATGACTTTAAATGATTTTACCTGCATGTTTCCACCCTTTTAGAAAGAAGAAAGAGATAATTAAAAACAAGGGTGAGTTTTTGCTTTTATGGTTATTTAAAAGCGAACTGTGGCTGGTTGACCTGGAGTAATATAGAATTGCTCTGTTATATTTAGGCAGCAAGGATCAATGGCACAGAATTCAAGGTCACTTCCTGAATGTGAGCATTATGGCAATCCCTTGTCTGTGTTCAATGGCACCAAGAGGCTTGGCACCCAATACGAGGTCAGTAGGGGTTTAGAGAATTAGTCATGTCTATAAATTCTGACATCTTACCTTAAGACCTTGGCTTTTCTGAGAATATGAGCCTGTGTTTAGGTAGTCTAGACCCTCTGGAATGGGGGAGGGTGCTTGGACTGCAGCAGACTCGATAATCGCAGGAACTGTAATCAGTTTTTGGATCAGGCAAATAAGGTCAAGCAGTCTAACTAGAATAATGAGTGGATAATTGCTGTGATTAAATTAGTTGGCAAGTCTGACTTAAGTAATAGACATTGAGCAGTCATCTGTCATAGGATTTGGCTAGATGTGGAAACTTTATTCTTGGATTTTATTTTTTCAAATATAAAGGTGCCCCCCATAATCTGCTTTACAGCCAGCAAACATAAAGTATGAATCTTTCTCCTGTTATGAAGAACTGAAGTTGACACTTGTCTTCTATCTCCTTGCCCCCCACCCTTGGGAAATGCAGCTTCTACATGTAGGGTTTTGGGAAGCAAATGAGTATGGAATCTGGTTGTCGATGCTCACTCATTTTGCCTGCAGCTCATTGTCGAGAGCATGCTTTGTGGTGATCAAAACAGTTATCAGGTGATAAATATTTGTACTTGATATATCCAGTTGATGATTAAGCAGAATGGCAATTACAGACTTCATACTTGTACACGAATACAATACACTCCCTCAAAAAATAATGCGGGAGCTCCTGTATATGTGCATGTGTACATCTATTAACCCCCCCCAACACTCAGGGAAGTTTGTGGAATGAGTCTGTTTTGGTTTCATTTGATTCATTTGATTTTTGTGAGGTGGAACCAGATGTGCCTTAGAATTGATCAGGTATTTTTCTTCAAAATTACTGGCTGATCTGGTAGGATTTGACTTCTTGGGAACAATGTAGAAGTAAATGTTTTTGATGAAACTTCTGTTGAGAAGTTTTTGTTGCTACAGGGGTCCTGCTACACCTCATATACCTCGAGATAGTGCCCTGATGCTGTCCCCTCTTAGGAACTTACTCTGTTCAGCATTTAGTGTGTTACACACCAGTCAGTAGAAAAACTCTGACAAGATTTGAAGAAATTTAGTCTTTTCTAGCTTTGCTTTCTCTTTCCATCTGCTCTGGCACCTGTTTCTCAGTGACAGGGAATTTTATGACAGCTCCATGCAATTATTGCAGGTTTGAATGAGCCTCCCACAGTGTAGCTGCTCAGTGGCTCTTCCTATCCTTTCATATAAGGATATCCTTTTTATTCCTCTCTTTTTAAAAATAATCTTCAGCATGCAGACAGCTAGTAGGGCAGGAAGAGTAGACTCTTCAGACAGGTGAAGAGTCATTCTCGTAGTGAGTTCTTCATTTCTCATTGCGAATAGCATCTTGACTGTAAGGCTTTTCAGCACAGGAAGCGGAAATGTTGCATTATGAAGGTGTCAGCTAAACTCAGCTAGCTTTCTTCATGCTGTCCTGTTTTCCCAAAAAGGGTTTTGCCGTGTGAAGACATTTGAAGTGGGATGAAAGCTTTGACTGCTGCTTGTAACTCGAGTTATACTATTCTAAAGTTGCAGAAACATGTCAAGATACGTTTAACTGTCTGTGCTGCGTGAGCCATGTGGGACATTTGTTTCTCACAGCATAGGTGGTGTGCTTCACTGCAGGTTGAACTTTCAAGAGAATTAATGAGAATTCTGAGTCATCTCTGAAGATAAAAGGCCATAGTGCTGAATGCATTGCCCAGTAGCCTGCTGTGCCCTTTTATTGCAGCAAATATGATAAGGAGGCAATTTTTTCAATGTCATCGTCACTGTTTTCTAAAGCAGCGAAGTAATACTATGCCAGGAGACCTGTTTAATGGTTGTGTAACAATTATCTTTCCAGATTGTGCTGTACCGTAGCCTAGGAACATTCCCGATGCAGTCATTCTGTAGCCAGAGAACTATGAGTGGGGAGAGATCTGTGGTGGTAAACTGGAAGTATTCTTTTTAAATGTTCTTAACGTATTTTCCAAGCATATATGCTGAATAAATAAATATATATGTATGCATATATATTCAGAAGATATGAAATACATCAAGTCTATATAAAATACAATCTCAGCAGTGTTTGTCACGTTCATCAGATACTCTTGCTGAACATACTGATTTGTCTCTGTAACTTAAATGGGCCTTAGGCATGATTGCATTGAGATTCAGGTTGTTAGCTTCTGGACAAGGTGCAGTTGCATTAAGGAAGCTGTGAATTGATACTCGCTTTTTGTCTGACCCAGATTCTCCAACATGCTAAAATACCAGTGGCCACTGCATACTACCATTGAGTATAACTGCACTGTAGGGTCTCTTCTTGATTCATCTCCGGTATATGACTGTTTTATCTTGTAGAAAATTCCCTCCACTTTTTAACTGTTGTGTGCTTTGTGAAATACATAAGCAGAACAGTACTGAGAATTGCTAAGAGAGTTTGAATAGCAGCATCGTTGAAGATCAAAATCTATGCTAGGGCAGCATAAGTGTTAGTGGAGGAGGTGAGTGGACCTGTCTGCACCGGGCTATGTGATGGGGATGTGCTTGCGTGCATCACGGGAATGGTTACCTGCTAAAGCTCTGCCTCACAGCATTTATGGTAATCGTTGTACTTTGCTGGAGAGAAAAGTGTGAAGATAAATTTGTGATCCCCGATGTTTAAAAAGAATCTGTTAAGTAGAAAAGCATTTTTTAAAATTATGCGTATTATGTTCAATAAATTATGGATATTGATAAGGAAGTACAATTTTATGTTATAACAATGTATGTTATAAATATATAATAACCTAAAGCTAAATAACCTCAGCTGCATAGTTTATGTTGATCTGGGGGGTGTTGGCAAAAAGATTTAAAAAAGCATTGAGACTGTTCTATTACTTTAGTCTTGGTAGCTTTTTTTTTTTTTTTTTTTTTTAAT
>Ga0065711_1027049_pt1 | contig 55042 bp, 24 predicted proteins | sample Hoacrofraction12_FD_59098 | JGI IMG/M metagenome (GOLD analysis project Ga0065711, IMG submission 59098) | Hoatzin crop microbial communities from Cojedes, Venezuela - Epithelial fraction 12 v2 (version 2) | ecosystem: Host-associated > Birds > Digestive system > Esophagus > Crop | place... | reverse complement strand
ACAGCCCCCCTGGGCAGCCTGTTCCAGGGCTCCGTCACCCTCAGAGGGAAGAAGTTCTTCCTCATGTTCAGACGGAACTTCCTCTGCTTCAGTTTGTGCCCATTGCCCCTTGTCCTGTCGCTGGACACTACTGAAAAGAGTTTGGCCCCATCCTCCCGACACCCACCCTTGAGATATTTCTAAGCATATAAGGTCCCCCCGCAGCCTTCTCTTCTTTAGGCTGAACAAGCCCAGCTCCCCCAGCGTCTCCTCGTAGGAGAGATACTCCAGATATTGGGAACATCTCTGTTTCCCGGACTGCTCCTGATAAAGACAGTCTCGCGTACCTCTATACAGGCACACAACACACTCTCTTGGCTCTGGGCTATGCTTCCAGATAGAGCAGAGTCATTTCCTCTGTGAACTGTCACAAAAGATTCTTTTCTTGTTTTTCATTCTTTTCGTGATAGCCCAAATTGAATACTTGCCTTGCCTTGTATCTGTCATGTTAGCTTTTTAGATAGTACGTGTTATATTCTATACTCCAGTGGTCTGCTGTCCTTCTGTAGGAGCTTGCAAGGCTTATCAAGTGCCTCTAATGGTGGTGGCCTGAGGGAAAACAGTATACAGTTTGCTTTTACGTTTCTTCTCCACTTTAAAAATATGGGAGATATTAATAGTACAAAGAACAGTTCCCCACTGCTTTGATCTCTACAACACTGCTGCTCCTTCAGCCTCCATGTCACTACTGATGCCATGTTAAGTTACTATTTTCATTATTATTACTTCCAGCCCATAGTCAATATTCTTTTCCCATCTTATTGTCTGCCTTAACCCCCATCTGTGGCTGGTCTTCCCTGGAGGAGAAAGGAGTGTGAGAGGATTGGATGTGCTGCAGCAGGATCCCCTGAGAGTTGTGAGTGATTGAGGGGCTCCATCAAACCTCCTGGGACTCTTGAGCAGATTTATTTTCAAAGATAGCTGTTGATCAAAAAAAGATCATAAACAAGTGCATAGGCTGCTGTGCCCCCTGGAATAGCCTCAGAGGAAATGTGCCTCAGAGACATATTCCCTCCTTGCTTCTCCTTTGCTTCAGGGCAGTAGTAATTTGCTGTAAACCAAAGACAGCAACAAATTACACTATACTGATGGCAGGTCAGTTTGCCTGCCCATCGTGTAAGACGGAAGAGAAAGCACAGCAATAACTCCTGTGGCTTCTCAGGGTATGCAGGAGGAGTATCACACTGTAAAACTCACTGATCTCGCATACCTGTGTTCCACGTGGTTGACATTTGAGGTGAAGGGGGGAGGAATCTTAATTTTATTTGTCCCTGACTCAGCATGGAGTCAAAGTCATTATCTAGTTTGAAATGTGTGGTTTTAGTGACGGGTTACTAGAAGCTCTAGGAACTGTTTTCTGCTTGCTTATAGAAAGGAACATCCAGCAAGAGGACATAGACCTGATTTTAATTTATTCTGTTACTGCATGAATAACACAAATTGAAACATTGTAAAAAGCATTATAATAATTTTTTTTATTATTTAGAAGTGCTTAACAATGTACGGTAAATCACAAACTAAGACATGATGCTACAATTCTTCATAGGTGTGTGTGTCTTTGCACACAGATTCACACCATTCACAAACTGTGAGATACCGGCATTAGACACACCATGTAAAGTCAATTATAACAAAAGTAGGTTCCTCTTGCTAAATAAATAAATCCATAAATAAATAAAAGGCAGCAGTAATATGACAGGCACATGGTTCTTCAGCTCCTGAATAAGACATTCCGGGAAAAGAACGGACAAATATGGTACAAGTATACTATGTCTTCTCATTAAAAAATGGTTTTTATATACAATGAACAGGAAAAAAAAAATGTTATCTCATATCTTTATGGAAATCTGTGCTTTCTTTCTGAGAAAGTGAGCAATGTTACCTAAAGAACAGAGCACTGAGTTGGACACAGCAGCCTGGGTTTTGGCCTGGGTTTTGTTCATGTCCTGGGTTTTGGATCTGCCTTGGTGGTAACTGAGCCTCCACAGCAAAGCATTCAGAGGTCCATCTTTAAATTACATTGCAGCTAGGTGAAATTATTATTGCTATGCAAGGAAAGATAGTTTTCATTGTTTGTAGTGCAAATCATCACACACACACTAAAAAGGGAAAACAAAGTCATTTGGTAGTGTCTGATTGCTGAGAAACCTTATCTAAGGAAAATGAAGTTGTGTCAGACAGGTGGAGGACTCTCCCAAGCTATTAATTCATTTTGAATAATTCATTAGCTAACACTCTCGAACTCTGATAGTCCCAGGTAAATCCCAGAGAGGGGTTTTGTGGTCCTTCAGCCATGCTCCTCATCAAATGCATTAATGTTTACATAATAAGAGGATGTGTGAGTGTTTTTAAAGAGATATTTTTTCTAGAACTTGTAATTAGTGCATAGTGTCTAATTCAGTGATGAAAGTGAGTGCGTACAGTAATAGAGTGCACTCTGCATGAAATGGCAGTAGAAACTGTTGTGTGGATTCTGTTGATAAGTAAGTTAATGTGTCTTCTTCCATTTGAAAGTGTACCATGGTTTTTGCTTGGTACTCAAATTTCTGAAGTTTAATACAGTGTTAAGAAAAATCCTTTATCTGCCCAGTGTACTTCATTACCTCAGTGGGCAATGTGGAGTCAGAGTCTTACCTGACGTAAACTGATGTGTATTCACTGAAATCAATTTATATGCATTGTGCGCCAAGCGTTAGCAAAAGTCTTGCTGAGCTACAATGAAGGAGGATCAGTCTTTCAAAATGCAAGAGTTGTGGAAGATGTCCCTCCTCACGGCAGGGGGGCTGGAACCAAGCGATCTTTAAGGTCCCTTCCAACCCTTACAATTCTATGATTCTATGATTTTATGAGTGTGTTTAACCACAAAATTTACCTTCCAAGTTCTCAGAGGGATTAATATGCTGCAAACATATTGCCCAAAAGCACCCTCTAATATTATTACAGGAAATCTTAATAAGTTGCAGTCTTTATTTTTCCTAACTTCTTATTTAACCTAAAATGGTCATTGAATTAAGGTTTAACAAATAGATCTTTTTAAAACTAAATTAATAAACTTCCTTATTTCTCAGCTATCTAAGTTCATAGCCTTTACTTAATGATGATGCACTTGATTAAATAAAATGAAAGAAAAATGAAAGTTCTTTCAGACATTAAAATGAATAATGAGTTTAGACTTAATCCAAAAGCAATTTAACTTTAAACATTCATATGAAATTAAATGAGCCATTGAATTTGCTATATAAGCAAGCATTAATCTTATCAATCTATGAAGACTGGAATGGTATACAGTGACCCATTAATTTCAAAGCCTAATACAAGGTTTGTTTAATGCCTGGAGTCTATTAAAAAGTCTTATCCTACAATATAACTGCTTTTTCATAGACATTTAAACCCAAATTCATTCTTTTATTGCTTTGATCATTTGATAATCTGTTGTGACAAGATTATGGTTTAAAAAAAATCCCCAAATATGTAATTTCTTTGCATCTGCACTTCCTACAAGTTTGAACTTAAACGCCAACAAAGGATTCATTAGAAAATCTAAGAATTTGAACAGTTGTGATAGTGGTGCGTGTGTTTGCTGTGATAAATGTTCAACAAAAAAATAAGACTTTCTTTTATCAGATGCTCTTTAGACTGACAGTCTTAGCTGTATTCTGAACAACATCTTTTCCAACTCAGTGGAGAGAGCTGTGGCACAAAAAACCCACTGCTTGTTCAAAACATCTCTAGAAGTAAAACGGAGCTTTTCATTCTGACAGGTGCCTTTGGTGTGTTTTATTTCTATTCGTAATATGTCTGTTGACTATAGTCCTTGTGCAAGCATGGATAAAGACCAGAAATTTTGCTTTCAAGGTTTCTTTACAATAGTGCAAGTAATGTTGATTTGCAAAAATTAAAAAAAAAAAAAGCAGTTTTTGAAAACTGCCCTTTCTACTTGATGGGATGATTGAATAACAGAATTTAATGGCACTACATGTTAGCTCCTGTCATGGAAGGTCATGGTTTGCAATTTCTGTTTCTAATCAGTAGTTGCTTCTACAAAAATCAATCAGAGGGAAAGGTTGATATTTAAATATGTTTATGTTACTAAACAGGTGTTCCTGTTTGACATACTATACCTAATTCTACCTAATTTTCACAAACCTAAGGTCAATGAGAAATTATTGAAAATAAGACAAAAAAAGTTTTAGTGTGGCTGTTAAATGTAAAGAATAACAAGTAGCTTGATGAATACCCCTTTTTTTGCTATGTTCCTTGAGTGTACACTTTAGAAATGTCTGCAAAATTCAACCACTTTTTTCTGTGTGGGAGTATACTTTCATTGCCTGTAATGCCTTCCTTGACTTACATCTGCTTGCAGAAGTCTGTGAAGTATGTATCTGGTAGTACTGTATCCTTGCACAAATAAGTGACTGCTATTAACTTTGAAGTGTTTCAACATTTTGGTCCTGTGCACTAATTAGGAGTACAAAGGTACAAGCAGATTACTTGTGTAAACTCATGGAACTCATTGGAGCATTTCCCAGTTTGTAGTGGAGACTCTATTAAAATCTGACCTGCTAAATGGTGTTATATTCCTTTTCAAATGTATTTTCTTGCATTAAGAACAAAGGAATCATATTTCAAGGGACAGAAGGACAAAATAAAAGGCTGCTAGCATATTTTTGTGTTATGGCACAACAGGTGGAAGAAGTAATACTGTACTCAAGTAATCCCTCAAGCAGTAGCTGAACTCAGGTAGTTACACATATAACAACGAAATCACTGATCTTCCTAAGAATATTCATGTCAGAATGTTACTCAAGAAACTTCAGGCATCTTTTATTCCTGATAGGCCAAATAAAGTTAGGTGAGAGGAAGCTTTTCGCACTACCACACAGAGGAAGGTGGTAGTGGGATTGTTCCACTGAATGCATTCCTGAGCCATGGAAGGCATTACCCTGCACAGAGATGAGAGGCATCAGTAGGAGTAAGCCTTAACGGCGGGAAGTGGTTGGGAGACTTCTGAGTCTGTTAGCTTTCATCAGGGCTGGCTCTCATCATCTGTCCTGTCTCTCGTAGTCTTATCCGTGGTGGTATCGGAAGGCATTTGGGATGCAACCGACTGTGGCAGTACAGTACCCTCAGCGGCAAGCTATGTCTAAAAAGGACTTGTGTCTCTGGATTTCTAAGAGATGGTACATCAGGAACTGATTGATCAGAAAACCTCTCCGAGGTATTTTTTAAGTGTTTATTGAAAATATTTTTGAAATTTTATTGGGAAGTTCATTTTTATCGTACCTAAATGCTTTGAAAGATTGTTGATTTTGTTGAATTTTTATTTTGGGAATAATAGAGGTATGTGCTGGTAAAGCATGTTTTAATTTGCCCAACTTTTATGTTTTCTAAAAAAATATTTTTATTTTTCCTCTCAAATGAGGTCTTCATTTCAAATGTCTTTCTATTTTCTATTCTACACTAAAGTGCAGTTGCAACTATGTGAAGCATTTTGATTTTTGTCAAAATAAAATCTGTCAGTAGCTGGCCTGAGACAGTATTTTGGTTTGTTATGGTTGGAATCTTCTTTCATGAAGAATTTTGAAGTGATAGGATTTGCTTCCTGATGGGCATGAAAACAGTTTTGAAATTACAAATTCTTTAGAAAAATGAAAATGCCATTCTTGTCTGCTCTGGTGCTTTCTGAGTTGGTCCCTGTTCACTTGCCACAGGATAAAAATGGGATGTTGAGAACGTTTGCCACAAGTAAATGCTGAACGTAAGCAGAGCAGATTTCCTTCATCCATTTCTGCTTCAATTAATATTGTACCCTGATATGGACTGGCTGAGTCAATCTGCAGCACAGAAATCTAGGCATCAACATCACCATCATCGGTCAGAACTGTCATAATTGGATTAGAGTAACTAAAAACCTGACAAAGAAGCAAACTTTAAAAAAATCCACCCCACCTTGGTTATGTTTGTCTTCTAAACAACTCTAATAATAGAGGCCATATCTAGGTTTTTGTTTAGTTTCAGGCACTGGGATACAGGTCATTGACTCAGACCCTCAGTGAAATGCAGGTCACCAGCTCATTTTGACTGTTGTTTGTGAAGAGTAGTAACAAACTGTGTAAGCAACAGGTGATGTAGTGCAACCAAATGATGAGGGAAAAAGAAATCTTATATTTGGGTTTAGATTCAGGATTTTGATTTTGCAGCCTGCAAAGTGACCTTGGTCTAGAGTTTCTGTTTTGGCCAGCGGCACCGTCACCTCTCACAGCAAGTTCCCAAAACGAATATCAAATCTGTGTGTTACTCCCATCTCTCTAATACAGGCTGCTATTACTGCAACTAGAATACAGTATTTAAACTGCAGTGTTCACTCGTGTGCCTCAAAAATGACTTCTCAAGGACAGATTGTACCAGGAAGCCTATGCAGTGAAGCCTATTTTCTGGAGGGGGTGTGCAAAATACCAGGTGGAATTTGCCTGAGGCATTGAGCTGGTTCTTTTACATATGAAAGAACTATAAACTTACTAAAACCCTACAGTTTTATCATATTCTCTTAATCTTCCAGCTCCAAGAAAATGGAGTGTAGTTTAAACAGTACATCTCTCAGGATTGTAAGCCTGGAGCTTTTACTATTCATTTATTTATTCTTTTTGTCAGCTTTTTCTGCTTTAGGGGTGGATAAGTTATTGTTTATTTGGTTTGTATTCTCTCTTTCTGAAAAACGCTAAGGCAGGGTTAACAGCCAAAGTCCCGTGGTCCATAGAGCTGGGAATCCCTTTCTAGAGTGACTCTGTGGTGCCTCATCAACATTGCACAGAATCACAGTAAATGTCTGGTTCGGAGGGATCACAGACGGGCTTCTGCTCCAACCTCTGAATTCAGACCCAGTCTCTCTTGAGAACTTCCACACTTGGAGACTCCCTCACCCTTATTTGACTCCTGTTCCAATGCTTAATTATCCTTGTTAGGATTTTTTCTTTCTTACATCAGGTCAGAACAATTTATGAAAGTCAGCTATGTCATGTTCAGGAAAACTATTTCCAGACCAATATTAAAAATATACAAAAGAGTAACAAAGGATGAAGCAGTCTTTCCCAGTACCACCTATAGGATTCTGAATTGTAAAACTGCTTGCCTGGAAAATAGTACCAGTGTGTCACATAACCAAAGCCGAGCTTGGGACCTAGCCTGTCCTTTTCAGATCCTGAGATGTCACAGTCACAGCCCATCTGTATTTCTTCAGTGTGAATCACCTTAAAGGCAGTGATTCTTTTCCCTCATGATTTGATCTTACTACGTAAACTGTTGAAGTAGGACAAGTACCTTACAAAACATTTCCCCCAACACATACCACAGCAAGAAAACATTTTAAAAATGGTTTGTATAGTTTTAACTATTAGGTTTTGGTTATAATAATAATTTTCAGACACATTCCTATTTACTTCCAATAAATGTATTTGCATAGCACGCAAATTTGACCGATGGATTTGGGGAGTTCACTTTGCTGTGCAAACGAAATGCACGCACATCATAAAAACCAGACCTTTTAGAGAAGCACTAAAATGAGAGTTTTTTCTAAATAATTGATTTCTAAACCAACAATTGAACTCTCCTAATAATTACTTTGAATACAGGAGATACAGTTCAGTTACTGTCTATGCTGGCTGATAATATAAAAAACTTAATGGAAGATGGTCTTTCTAATAGGAAAGTGAGAATTATAAGCAATAAAACCCAGCATGGGATGTGATTATCATGAGACAATAATGTCCTTGGGCCTTTTGGTATATGAAAGCTCAGTGCTCCCCCTACGTATATGTATTTCACAATAACCACACCCCTACAAGTCACCTGATTGATACAGAGTTATGATTTCTTTTTTAGCTATAAAGAGAGATACATCATCTTAGTAAATTGCTTTGGGCTTGAATATTGTAGCCGTGAGATTAATAGAGTTCTGTGTAGGAGATGCTAATTGCTTTATTTCTGATGGGTGATATTTAGACCTTCACAACTCCATTTTCAGGGAGGTAAAATGGTGGTGAGCATCACGGCGGGATAAAATTAATCAATCCCTTCTGAGGAATAAACAATCAATCAGAATTAGAATTGTGCTACTGCCGATGCTGTCTCTCATTTCTTATTTCATTAGTTACATTGCCAGTATAAATAAGTTAACTCTCTTTGAAAGGCTGCAAACAAAGTGGCATTTTTTCTCAAGTTAGTTTGCAAACTGTAGCACAATTGGCTGATACCAAAAGCCTGTTGAGACTTTTTGGGAGGCACAGAGCATTATGAAGTCCTTTTAAGAGGAATATAGTATAGACGTTACCCTCATGTACATCATCCGTCATCCTTTGTCTCTTTTATTCGTTCTTTTGTGTTTTGTGCCATCTGACCTGCCTCTTTCAATCGTATATCATCCTCCATTTTCACAAACCACACCAAGCCTCCCTTCACCTGCTTTAGCCTAAGGGAGTGGTAGTGAGGAACAGATTGTACATTTTTACATGGTAAGGGCGAGATGGAAATATATGTCTTCACAGAGAGAATTTATCCCAGAGTTTCTTCTAAGAAAGGTGGTTCTTCAGTCTGAGTAAGGATTGTTCAGTCATTTGACCTGGCCATCCTTTCCATACTAAGAGAAAGGAAATTTATATTATTTTTAGCAGAAGTCACCCAAGGCAGGAAGGAGAGGCAGTTCTTTACAGCTTACTTAATAGCGTACAAACGATGTGTAACTTGTGAAGAAACATTTCATGGCTTTTGCTTGAGGGGTTTTTATGGAGTAAGTAGTAGTGAGAAGCCCAGGAATTTGTCATCTTCATCTCTCAAACTAGAACCAGTGCTTCAGGGAGAGCCAAGCCCTAGGTACAGTCATAGCCATATAGGGCAAGGTTACTGAATGACGTGAGCAACCGTTGTCACTGTTTCCCAGATTACAGCATACAGGACTGAAGTAACAAGCTGCTTTAAGAGTATTCCCCATATTCCAGGACACTAATTTCTCCTCCACTGAGAATCTGACCTGCCAGATCCCCAGTGTCCACAATTAGGGCACAGAATTCCAACAATATTATATCACAATAGGTAAAATTACAGCTGAGTGGAAGTACCTGCTGTCACATTTGTTGCTTTGTGCATATTAATTGGTTAACCTACTGATGGCTGGCCAAATTCTTTCCTTGATCAAAAAGCACACTGAAACACTTAGCAGAGTATTTAAACAATGGACTTTATTAGTACAGCATCAGTAACTCAGCCCACCTTAGCGAAAATAATCTGTATAAGGAAACACGAAGTGTAAGTTCTTACTGGAAGCCCTTCTGGAATAATAAAGTATATTGTCTGATACATCAATTGTTTTTTCACAAAAGCCAGTGTCTAAAAAGAAAGAGAGAATGTTATTAAGCACAAAGAAGCAGAACTTCTGATCAGTGAAGGGAGATGAAAAGTAGACAATTTAACATTTCTAGAATCCTCTTTATCTTTTGGTATATTTATTTTACTATTAACTAGAAAATCCTAGACTGACTGGCGTCAACTCCCATGTAAATTAGCATTTTCCCCACTAAGTATATGCAACATGCTTTTAAATTAACAGGGTTTAAAACTTCATTAGCTATATGGTTTTTGTGCCTGCTTAAAGAGTTCTGGAAGATTAAGTCACTAACCTAGTGGACATATAAAATTATGGTGTAGCAATACATAAACTTTTTAGATTGCATAATTATGTGTCAGAACAAAAACTACAAAGAGCATTTTATAGATTATCAAAATAATACACAGTGTGTGAACAAGCTGCGTGGAAAATGTTGTACAGCAGACCACCTCCTGCTTTCATTGTATATCCATAACATCCATAACTTTCTCTTAATAGAAGTTTAATTAGAAATAGGGCCAGAGGAGTTGTTCTAGATTTAGTCACTCTAGCGGAAACACTGATGCACACAGAGGTACAGTAGCACAGAGTGGCCTCTGGCCAGTATATGACTTCAGTCACTGTCTCTGAGGTTTAACCTCTGAGGCTGTGCTTGTGGGGGAACACTTCAAAATTGTCTCCAGGCCTTCACTGCTCTTTCTGTTGTAATTTGTTATCATGTCATTTTCTAAACTTTACATTTCCACGTTCTTCCCTGGTTTCAGTTATTGTCTCATACCTGTCACTAGTACAAGCTGAAGCAATCAGAGTATTACAGCAGTCCTTAAGAATAATGGTGCTCACCTTAAAAAGAGCAATACTTTCTCATTTATGTGTAGCTTACTAATGCTCAGGAACCTGTTTGAGTCTGTGGCCTGTTTGTATAACTTCTTCACTGTAGCAGATAGCTATGTTAATTTCATTTTGATTTTTTAAGGATAAATTAACAGAAGAATATATTAAGTAAAATTTATGCTCAAAACTATCCCTCTTTGCCACTTGAGGAAATGCTTGAGCTGTCGACTTTATTAATACCGTTGAAGAAACTATTTTCTGGGTAAAAGTGATAGACATAAGTGACTTTATGGGGGCTCTGCTTTAGCTATGGGAAATTACATTTGCACTCTGGGTTTTCCAAGCTGATGGAATATGTTCATTTCCGTGTGGAAAAAAAAGTAATTCTAGAGGGAAACAAAAAAAAGTTCAGGCTTTCAGGACAACACATATTTGTTCTGTCTGTGTGTAGACAATCTGTCAGCTTGGAAATTACACAGCTGTGAACAAAGCCCACCATTTCTCAACAGTGACATTCTCCTGTGTCTCCCAGAAACTTCCCCCAAGCACACACTTCCAAATAAAGCAATGGCACATTGCTCATACACCTTTTGCTTTCAGTGACAAACTTTGTATCATGTTTAATGGCAAAATATACATGTAAACATGTAGAAAAGATTGTCAGTTGCTTTCTTTGTGAAAAGATTAGGTAGTTTGTACTTGTCAGGACTTTCTGCTGTTAGCCTCAATCATGCCCTTCCCACCTTGCCAGTTTTAACTTAGTGGTATGCCTGAGCTAGGTAATAGGAGCCATGGGAGTAACTTTATAAAGCCAGGAAATCAAAGACAGATGTTAAATACAAATTGTACCAATCAAACAGAGCTTACAAAAGAGTAGAATTCACTCCTGTAATTCTGTTTGAACAAATGTGTCAAATACAGGAACTGGTAGAAAAACAGTCTTTATCAGGTCACGCTCTCATCAGCTGCCCTGCATTTAATCTTTTCCCTGCTCATCAGTGGTATTCCTCCATTGTAAAATCACCTCTAAAGACACAATCAAGTTTAACGATGCTTTGTGAAGAGACAGCAAGCTCTGAACTGCCCACCAGCAGCTTTAGTGTGGCAATTTCCCTGATGACACCTTCCTGACAGATGACCAGTATCACATTCTGATTTGCTTATGTCCTCTTCTTCATGCCACTCTAATCATCCAGTCAAAACTACAAAATATTCTGTGCTTCGTAGCTGATATAGTATTAGAGTGGACATACTCCAGATGGATCCCAAAACCTTCCTACTAAGGTGACACTGGTATTAGTCTGGCAGAGGAGATTCTGGGAGTCATGGCTGTTCAGAAGCTGTACACAAGTATGTGTTATTTTCCGGTCTGGCTTTCACAAGCCTTGCAACCCAGTGTCTTGCAGGGTGCAATCTACTTCAGCCAGTTCCAATTCTAAACATGTTTCCTGTCTTCTGGGACAAGATAGAAGGCTCTGCCTACTCAACATGCAATCCAGCCTCCAACTTGGCATTTACCGATTTGCTAGTTTGTCTTCTTTTGTTCTAATAATGCTGGGTTTGCAGCAGGTTATTTATAATGAGAATGTTATTTCCCCGTAAAACTTAATTTAATAGCTTATTTCAGCAGAGGGTCATAGCTGAACTGACTTAGCTGGCTTTTTACACAGTTATTGAATTAGTGTAGTCTTTAAAGGGCTGGTTTAAAGGCTACCGAAGTGTACAGAAAGATCGACATTGAGTGTAAACCAAGCCAAGCAGTGAACTGTGCAAACATCTAAATATTATTAAAGTGTTCGATATTGGGGTGACTCCACCTGTTATATCTACAGCATTTCTGAGAATTGTAATTGGGCCTGAGAAAGCTGGATAAAACAGCAACAGCCTTTTGGCTGAAATAAATACATTCAAAATGTAGGGGTTTTGCTTAACCTGAAGAATTGGCCTAATATTGAACAAAAATGCTTGTGTTTAGAAACATTAACACGACAGAAAGATAAATCATGTCTGTCAGCTGCATTTATTAAGTATAATGCCATTTGGGCACTATGCAATAAAAGAAAGCCTAAGCTATTCTACATGTTTAGGGCTATAAAAATAAGATTATTGTTGTTTCATGGCATTACATTGCACCCAAAACTTGAATTAGTGTTCCTTTAGTGGTAATAAAAAGAAATTGTAAATCCAGTTGGTTTTGGTAATATGAGTGTTGCCTGTAAAGCACTTTTGCTCTATTAAAAACATTTACTAAAACAAATAAAAGGAAAATGCTTTTCCAGAATAACCGTAATAGGAATTTGATTTCGAACTGTCTTACACTAGCATTGCCAAAAATATAATTTTGGTAATCCCGAATTGTACCTTGATTCTCTACAAGTTTAGCTCCATTTATTTCAGTAGAACCATCTTGTTTTGTCCTTATTATACAAATCTAGAATCAAATGAGACAGAGAATTTTAGAGAATCATAGAATCATAGAATGGTTTGGGTTGGAAGGGACCTTATAGACCATCTCATTCCAACCCCCCTGCCATGGGCAGGGACCCCTTCCACTAGACCAGGTTGCTCAAAGCCTCATCCAACCTGGCCTTGAACAGTGCCAGGGAGGGAGCATCCACAGCTTCTCTGGGCAGCCTGTCCCAGTGCCTCGCCACCCTCATAGTAAATAATTTCTTCCTTATATCTAATCTAAATCTACCTTCCTTTAGTTTAAAGCCTTTACCCCTTTTCCTATCCCTGCTTGCCCTTGTCAAAAGTCCCTCTCCAGCTTTCTTGTAGGCCCCTTCAAGTACTGGAAGGCTGCTGTAAGGTCTCCCTGGAGCCTTCTCTTCTCCAGGCTGAACAGGCCCAACTCTGATAGGAGAGGTGTTCAAGCCCTCAGATCATTTTTGTGGTCCTCCTCTGGACCCACTCCAACAGGTCCATGTCTTTCCTGTGCTGAGGGCTTGATTCAAAGATTTCATGTTTCTTACAATCCCCTCTATCAAGCTCCAGAGCTGGACACAAGACTCCAGGTGGGGTCTCACCAGAAAGGAGCAGAGGGGCAGAATCCCCTCCCTCGACCTGCTGGCCACACTGCTGGGGATGCAGCCCAGGATACAGTTGGCCTTCTGGGCTGTGAGCACACACTGTTGGGTCATGCTGAGCTTCTCGTCAACCAGCACTCACAAGTCCTTCTTCTCAGGACTGCTCTCAATCCATTCTCCGCCCAGCCTGTATTTCTGTTTGGGATGGCCCCAACCCATGTGCAGGACATTGCATTTGGCCTGGTTGAACTTCCTGAGGCTTGCACAGGCCCGCTTCTCAAGATTGTCAAGGTCCCACTGGATGGCATCCCTTCCCTCCAGTTCCTTCCTATTACGGTCGACTGTACCACACAGCTTGGTGTTGTAAGCAAACTTGCTGAGGGTGCACTCAATCCCACTGTCCATGTCACCGACAAAGATGCTAAACAGCGCCAGTCCCAGTACTGACCCCTGAGGAATGCAACTCGTTACTGGTCTCCGCTTGGACATTGAGCCATTGACCGCAACTCTGAGCGTGACCATTCAGCCAATTCCTTATCCAACGATTGGTCCATTCATCAAATCCATGTCTCTCCTATTTAGAGACAAGAATGTCATGCAGGACAGTGTCAAATGCTTTGCACAAGTCCAGGCTTTATTCAAAGCTCATTGAAGTCAACGAGATGCTATCGCTTGGCATACAGCAACTCAAATAATTCCAGAATTTGTTCTGACAGGTGATACTACTTATACCAGTTGTATACCTGCTTAACTTTATTGATTTCAAATGCATTACTGATCATTAGGCTAATTATTTTTAGTGTGAGGCAAAGCTTTCAAAATCACCATGGGAAAAATAAGTTCAAATGTAACAGAAAACTGTAGTTAAACAGATTTCTCAATTTTCTTCTATTTAGCATCAGTCCTCATGTGACCCAGTCCTATCATTTAATGCACTTTAAAAATCCCCTCTGGTTTCCCAGTGATGAGGGTAAAATAGAACAGCATAGCGTAGCTTTGCTTAAGGTCTGGTAAAGGGAAATATGGAGTTTTAAAAACTCTAAAAATGTTATGTTGAACACATTGTATTTTTCTTTTTTTCTCATTATTGTTTTCAATCTTTGTGATGCTTATGAGCTAAACCAATGATAGCTCTCAATCTCTTACTCTTTTAAAAGAAATAATGTCAATATAAAAAGTATCTTAGAATTGCTTCTTAGAACAAAGTTGTTTAGCTTAAGCCAGATATCAGCAATCTGATTTTGTAGCATTTTGTGGTAGTGGAAAGATGTCCCAAATATTAGACATAAATGACAATCACACCAAGGGAAATTTGTGATATGCACGATGACAGCCATATAGATCCCGATCCCACTGTTATGCGGGAAGTACATGCCATAGTCTCTTTAGTTCATGTCATCTAAGCTAAGAAGTGTACCTAAGGTATTGCAAAGCACTAACCAACATTTTCAAAGGGAAAGATAATGTACCTGCAAGGTAAAATCTGCTCATCTACACATTGCCCAGTCTCACTTTAGACCTGTGTAAAACTTGCTTAGATTGAAGCATCTGCACAGCTGCTCATCATAATGCTTTGGCTGTTTCAGTCAGTTACATAGAAAATATGCCTGAATTTTACTGCTAGGGTTGATGGAAATTTGATTGAAAAATAACATTGGAGAAAATTTCCCAGAACAGTAGGACACAAACTCCACACCTCAAATCCTTTCCTGCCAGCCTCCTGTCTCATCCTCCTGTGTTCTTACCCAGATATGCGTGTTCCTAGAAGTATGTAGTGTTGTTAAAGGGAAAACTTCTACATCAGAATCTTAACTGTATCTAGTGAAAATTAAAGATTTTGACCAATTCCAAATGTCAGGCTCCATTTAGAGTGAGGTGTTTCCAGTATCACATAACATTGACCCAGCTTCAGAAGCCAAGTAAAGCAAATGGTGTGCATTTTTACAGCTTCTGCAAACAGCACATTTATGTAAAATCTTGATTCTCTGGGCAGCTGCATATCTTACCTTCCTAAGCCTTTTGTAGCTTGCCTAGTAGAAGGTCTCTAGATAATGGGGTGGATAACATCTTCCTCCATCATACAAAATGTGAATGTTCTTCCTTGCAATTTGATAAAGGTAAACATTAGGTTAGCCTGTCTAACAGAGAAGAATGGGACCTTTGTAACCTGTTCTCCATCTGCAAGTATAACTTCTCTTGACTTTGGAAGTTTTTCTTGCACAGGCATCTTGGGATTTTTCCGTTAAACAATGAAGTGTAGTCTGTTGAATGTCAATTAATGGTACTAGTATTTAAATAATATATGTTCAAATTTTTAAAATTTCAAATGTGTCATGCTGGTGAGTCAAGATTTACCTGGCACATAGTTTAAAGAAATTACTTTGCATGCAGTTATTCATTTAAATTATAAGTACCCATTACTCTGTATTTCATTTTTAACAAGTGCTTCATCCACTCAAAGAAATACCAGACAGCTCAGGTTGGAAAAATGATTCATCTGACATATGCAAAGATGGACTCAGTGCAGTTGGGGATTCATAATCAGAGCAGAAACATATTAAGGGTAGGTGTCGTATTCCTTGATGTTTGCAAAAACTGTCGGAAGCCTGCATGCATTATGGACTCTTTTTTTTTTGTTACATTACAGTCTTTCAGTTCCCAAAGCAATTTATGTGCATATGCAGGACCAGTTCCTGGGCTCTTAACTCAGGTAAGCCCTGTGGATTTCTGCAGCATATTACATAAATAAGGACTTCCACATTCAATCGCTGAAAATAAAAGGAAAAATTCTGTGGACTGCATATCTTTTACAGTGAATAATTATTTAGGGAATTCAATATTATAGATATTGTTTTAGAACTATATGCACCATTGGAATATAAAAATGGAATCTGGCTAAGCAATATTTGTATTAGCTTAGCATTGCTATTCCTATACACTAAAGAGGTAAGTGGTACAGCTTTTATTTCTTTTCCTTTCTTTCCTTTCCTCTAAGAAAAGCTTCACTCAGAGGGCACTGAGATGAAAGATACTTGTTTTAATCTTTGATAGCACAATCCTTTATGTTGTAGGTTTAAGGGAGTCTAAAACATTAAAGGAAGGTTTTGAAAAATATTTAGCCTCCAAATGATGTTGCTGGGCCCCTGGTGGGGTTTTCAAAAGTGCCGAGATACCTGGTGCTCAGTGATTTCTACAAAAGGCCCATCTTCACTGATTTCTTACTCTCCTTCTGGAAGCCAACTTCACCCTCTGCAACTTCCGGTTGATGGTAGGGCAGGTCCTGACCTCCTGCCACTGAAAGGGATGAAGGAGCAGAGTAAACCAGAATTATTTTGGATTCATTGCAAAAAATGCCTGCTGTGATTTTACTTGCACTTAACGTGCAGGATTCATCTTGTGTCAAGGTTCAGGGAAAACAGCAGGCTTATTGTCTGAGATGGACCAATAGTAGAGTTATTAGAAAAAAAAAAAGTAGAATTTTCATTAAGTTTTCAGTCTTCACAATGAAGGACCATGACCAAACTTCGTAAGTGCCTCCTCTGACCAGGGTAGCAGAGGTAGAAAAATGACCACAAGAGCAGTAAATAACCTGGTCAAATAATTTTGTTTGTAACTGGTTATTGTAATATTATTGCACATGATATAAACACCTCAGGGCACAGAAGCTTTAAATTTCTGCTGCTGATTAAGTTCAGGCCTAGATTTCTGAGACTTAGTTATCCTTGTTAACAATAGTTTCTGGTTTTCCTGTCAAAGACTCCAATGTAACTGTCAGGTTGTATACTCATCCATGTAAATCAGTGTCTCACTGTTCAAGTTAATGATCTATGCCAGTTTTCATTAGCTGAGGATGATTCTTCATAAGTAAAAGCTTACCTAGACTTTTAATTGTTTTGAAGACTCCCTAGGAGAGGTTCAACTACAGAACTTGTACAATACCCTGCTACCTTTGAGCAGAACACTTCCCATTCCTCCGTCTTTAGTTTGCTGTTCAGCCATGTGCAATCTGGCCTTAAATTGGCAGCACAATCCTCATTTTCCCAAACTGGAGGCCTTTTGCAGTCAGCTGCTTCTATTTGTGTAGACAATAACAGACATGATCAATGAATGATACTTAGGCTCTCTTTTAAGACAGATCTATTTTCAGCTGTTACACAAAGAACTGCTTGTCCCCATCTTCCTGGTGCTTGCCAGGAGTTCAGTGTTACCCTACAGAGTTGGAAAACAGGAAACGGGAGGCAATGTGAACTCAGGAGAATTGTCCTGTTTGTGCCTATGCACTACTTGTAGTAGGAAGTATTTTCAGAGCCAGACCCACATTTGATGGAAGAACACCACAAACACAGAAACACGAATTCTGGAGTACTGAAGGAGAACCAGATGCTTTTTCCACTTGGGAGATACTTAATATGCAGGTAGTACTGTAGTATTAAGATACCCAGCTATAAAAGCCTGTGTGTCAGATGTTAGAAGCAGCCTTTGATTGTAGCACAGAGTTTTTCTAAAGGGTAAATTAATCCTGGAAGGAAGCTCACTTGTGTACCTTTCTGTTCCAGAGCAGCCACAGTTTGGATTCATTCCCTTATGCAGGCAAAAAGCAGTGTCTGTTCAGTGATTTATATAAGCATAGATAGAACAAGCATGCTGTATCTTATCTGTCTTTCTGTCTATCTGTCAATCTATCTATCTATCTATCTATCTATCTATCTATCTATCTGTCTATCTATCTGTGTATCTGTCAATCTATCTATCTATCTTCCTCTTTCTCCCCCTCTCCCTCTCCTAAAGGAATAAGTCCACAAACAATGTATGCAGTACCATAGACAAGCTGTAGTGTAGTTCTTGTTTTTTACAATTATTGTTGTACTAGGCAGTCATTGCTCTTACATGTGAGAATGATGCAGAGTGGACAGAAGGTATGTGGCTGAAAATTTCAGATGGTATGGTTTTGGTACGTGTCAGTCCATATTTAGACCCATACTGTCTTGATTTAAGGTATGTCCAAAACATATGTGTAATTCATTAGCCTTCACCTCACACCTTCAGCTACTGAGTAACTTGGTCAATATATCAGGAGTAATGATATACTGTGCATAAGATTAAAACAGGATAAATTATATTTAATGATAATTTTAAAAAAATCTTCTGTGGACACAACTTCTGTTCCAATCTGTTCTGTTTCTGCTTTTGGCAATGAAATTTTATTGTAGTTTAGGGCTCCTCTTCTGAAACAAATAGCCTAATTCATCTTCCCTCCTATTGGCAGCACCAAGAACAAGTTTAGTGGATAATGCAGAAAGTTAATTTCAGAGAGGCTATTTAAAAATAAACTAGGTGGAGGTAGACATTAGAAAGTCAGTCCCTCTTCAAGTCCCTTTGTGTAAAGGCACCAGACCACAGCAATTCAGGAGTCATCTATAACAGGCAATGCTGCTGCAGGTCTGTTGCAGCTGGCTCCATACCAGTCTTTCCTGTCACTTACTTGGCAAAGGAGACACTTTTTGGTAGCTATGTTCAATTACAGGACAGAGAGGCTGGGGCATCACAAAATCCTCAGCACATGGGGGTCTTCTGGGATCTGCCCATAGGTTAAGTAGTAGGAAGACTGCGTAAAAATGTGCCCGCTCTGCCTCTAGGACTGCTAAGAAATTTTCCCAGCAGACTGAGGACTTTGATGATACTTTGATTCGGATAGATTTAATTTCATTGTATAAGCAGAAAGTGTTGAAAATCTATGGAGTTTTTGTGTGTGAACATTCAGGGAAGAGTTAGAGAATAATGACTCATTAGTGATGCCTCCAGACTGATTCATTTCAGTTTTGGCAGAAGGTTCTGCTCACTTCTGTTACTGAATACCTACTCTCCATATTACACTTTCTGTGGGAGATCTGTTAACATGATTGCTAGTAAGATACTGTTCTTTTTTCATTGTCAGTTTTTCAGGGAAAGGATGGATACTTGAAAATTATATTTTTTTAGGAAGTCTTTCTAAGGAAGTACAAATTAATGTGGAATCTATCAAATGAGAGGGAAGTTAAAAAGGAGTGAAGGGGGTGAAGTGAAATGTGATCGCAGTAGGTTTTATTTTTCTTGCAAAGAAAGGTGACAGCTAGGAAGGGAATAGCGCTGGGACATGATCCTTACAGGCTGTGTGCAACACCTGCATGTACATAAGCATACAGACATCATCTTGAGCAGACTGAATAAAGACCAGGCTGATCTGCAGCCTCTATGATAGACTGACTTCAGTGTGAGCTATTTATAAACCATTCTTTCATTCTCAACAATGCTTTGGCTGGAGCCAGAAAGGACAGAACTACTGGCAGACTGGCCCCTTGCCTAGTGTGCTGTGACTGACATGTAATCTGTCACTCCCCATCATCTGTGGGCTGGTGATAGGACAATAATGCTCCTCAGCTTGCCTTAGATCACACATTACTCTCCTGAATACAGCTCCCTAAAGCTGTGAAATGGCCTTTAGAAAGTGCCTTTGTTCATTTTTTATATAGGAGAATGGGAATAAATGATAAACAGGCTGGAGGGAAGGAAAGCAAAACACACATTAGGGACCTGATGAGAGAAATTGAGTATGACTGAGATTTCAGTGTGATCAGATGACCTTTTTTTGAAGAATACCCACGGTGCATATCACAAGCATATAGGGTGCAAGAGCTGGGTTGTATACTGTCTAGGGCAGTGGCTGTGAATGGCGTTTCCCAAGCTTTAATCATGGTTTAACCAACCTTGTTCAAAATATTCGTGGGAGTCTCCTTCCATTTCTCCACTCTTTAGAATATAAAGTTCCCAGTGTGACTTTCCTCTATAGCAAGTGTGGCATAACATAGTCCCACTTTCATCTGGTGACTTTGGAGTTACAGTAATGCCAATACTGTAACAGTAGTAGCATAATATAATAAATACAATAACCATGTACCTTAGTTACACAGATCTCTTACTGAAATAGAATTTCTGGATGAGTTAAGGATCATAGTTCTTCTTCTGAAAAAATGGCACTAAACATTCTTCTTTCAGGCCGTTTTCTTTTGATGGCTTGTTTACATTCCTTTTATGCTATGAAAACTCTCTGAGATTTACAGAGATGCCAAATTAACTTTCTTCTCTCTCGCTCCTCCAGCACCCTCTGGTTCTTGGGCACCAGTCCTCTTTGTTTCATATATACAGTGAAGTTGCTGATGCTCTTTAGAATATTATAATGCTCTCTCTGAGGTCTAACCTTGCTGCCTCAAATGACATTTATGTAAATTGTCACCAGAAGTTTAGGGCACATCTCTTTTCTTCCTTAATAACATGTCAGACTGGTGTGGCTTTATTTGTATTTCATAAAAAGATGATTGATTAAAGAGGCCAAAATTAATTTAGATTGATATTCACTGGACTTCCTGTAGTGACATTGAAGTATGACTCCCCCATATTTTGCATTTTAATTTGCTTCTCGATAAACTTTATGACTCCACACTCTCACTGACCTCTCTTAAGGCTTGCTAGACAAATTCCTGAAGGTAGTCCTTCAGTCTTCTTACCACCTCTCCTTCTTACTCAGTCGCTATGTTACAGGGGAAATAGAGATCCAGAAAATATATAAGATGCTGTATTTGCACCAGTCTGTTCAAGCAGAAATTTGCAAGTGCATTGTAGGTGATAATTTGTGCATTCTCATTCTTCCCTTTACAGACAAGGCGGTGTTGCCATTGGCTGTGATGGAAGCAAAATCAAGACCATACCCATTTTATTCATGCAGATGAATGCAACATCTACTGAAAACCTATGTCAATTATTCATGTTTTAGTCTACTTATCCTCTGAGCTCCTTTCACATTCTTTACTGTTCTCCCTGTGTAGTTAGGGAATACATTTTAGCTCAAATTTATACTGGCACAGACATCAAAGCAGTGACCCATGAAGCCCAGTGTAACAGGTTGTTTCTTTTGTATCACAATAAAAGATCCTGATTTATTCTCAGTTTACCTAGCAGGAGAGAAAAAAAAATGGAGGCCAGAACTCCTTGGGTTCCTTCCAAAAATGTGACTGATTTTACCCAGGTCAGTATCCAGAAGCAGTGCTTCAGATATTATTATTTTATGGTCAATGTCCCCATAACCCTGCACAGAGCTGAAGCATCTCAGGTGGTAAAACAATTTCCAAGATAACTAGCACCTTGTCACAAAAACAGGGCTGCACATAATGGCTGAGAGCAGAAGAAATTCCACTTTAAAACTGGTCTGAATGATCAGAAGTGTTACACAGAAATAAAATTTCTGTGCAGTAGAAGCCTGGCCATTTCTGGAAGGTATTTATCATCTTTCCAGACGCTGTTGATCAAAGATGGAGGAGCCAGTAGGGCAGTTTGTGCTGGAGTTTCTGTCCTTTTCTCTGCAGATGTTTGCTAAAATTAGTACTTTACCTGCTCCCTGACTTATAAGGACCAATCTGTCCTCCATGCCATCAGTCCTATCAAATTCTTGCTTTCCCATATTCCTCAAGGAACCCTGAGGTTCCCTTTTCCCTGCTACTGCCATGTGTGAGGGGCTGTGAGGAAGAGGGATATACTCTGCTTCAGGACAGCTCTGAGTGTACAGATGGCTGCAGTCATTCATAATGACCAAACTGATCTCTGAGAATGTGAAAATAACTAGCTTGAATAACTAGTTTGAAGACAGCATGTCAGTAGCTAGCATGCAGGAGTATGTAGCATTTGTTCCTGTGATTTGCGGGATAAATGAAATACCTTGTTTTATGCTTCATTGTAAAAGGCTTCTTTTGTGTACAGCTCTTCACACGTAGCTCTTAGCACTATTTATGGATTATCTGAGACCCCATTACCACCTCTGGGTAAGGTAATGAGTGAATGCTGGAAATTCTAACACAGCTGTGCTCATATGTAACAGAACAAAAGGGTCAGCCAAGTTACTGTAGAGGGTTCCTTATGAAAGAGCAATGCTGATTATAGACTCAGGATGAAAAAGGACCTACCAAAATGAAGTTATACATTTGTTCAGTCTCCTTTCATTTAAAGAAAAAGACAAAACTCAGCTCTTTCCAGAGGCTTCAAGACAAGGACCTACCTATTGTCACTAGAACCCACAGGTTAGCGTGGAGTTACCTCATAAGGAAGCTGGATGTTTTTCAAGTCCAAAAAATAATTAGGAATATGATATACTTTCAGGAATAGAATTGAGGTGAGAGTGATTTTGCTTACAAATCTGTGTAGCAAGTGCTGGCCTGCCTGTTCAGGCCTGTGCTTTTCTGTGTTCTTCATTTTTGTCTCTGCGTATGGTTAGCTTTTCATATCCAGAAGGGAGCAGCTGTACCCTGCCAGGGACCACAGCTTTACTCTCCCTGGGTTTTGTTCCCATGGATGTAAGGGGACCCAGTTGCTCCTGATCTACAGCTTTCAGCGAGGACCACCTACGTTCTCCATTTGGATGATGCATCATCATTCACTTTGACAATTTCATCATGATCACAAGAGCTGAAAGCAAATTTAACTCCCCTGGTGTCTGAATTTGAATGGTGTCACACCTGCAGCCACAGATTTAATCTAGGTTTTTGCTGTGGTAGGTCTGAGTGACAGAGATTCAGAACGCTCTCTCACAAGGACCGTGCTGACTGGGTGTGCTGCTGAAGCATCGTGAACAAGAGTCTGTCATACACTCTGTTATTTCTTAATGGGAACGTTTTAATTGCGTATTTCAAATTTATGACCCTATAAAGAATAATTTTAATTCGACTTTAACATCTGAATATGATTGTCTGAAAGACAATAGCAGCAATGACAAATACTGATATAAATCAAACCAACTGATTTTCAGTTTCTAATTAAAGATGACACTGAAAACTCAAGATAAGAGACATATGGAGAGAAACACATTTCTTTGCTAGAGGAACCAAAACCATATGGGAAAAAAGTGCAAAGATATCAAGCTAAAATCTGAACTTCTTTGTTTCTGAAATGTCAGTAAAGGGAATCCTAAACTGATCATCTTCCTATAAAAAAATCATTTATCAGTCTCTTCCACAAGCCACTGAGTAAGATGTGAGACACCTCAAGCTGTTCAGAACAACTGGGAATTGATTGTACGTAACCTACAATGCAATTGTTTTACCAGTTGAGACCGTGAGACAGATGGCATGAATATATTTAAAGATGGGGACAAAGCTGATGTGACACTGAGCGGAATTACTGAAATGAACAATGCAAGTCACAGATTTGTTATCAGATGAAAAGGACAGTTCGGAAAAAAATGGGTGCAAGTGTAGCCAGTGGTCTCCAGATGCTGGGGACTGGGAGAAGCGACTGCTACTCCCAGATTCAGCCCCACCATCTGTAGTCCCAATAATCAAAACTTTCAACTGCTCCCTCTGTGCGAATAAGCCTTGAAATAGGTATGGCTTTCATCATGTTACAAAGGGTGTTTAAAATGTTCACAGAGGACCAATAAGGACCAGCCTAGCTACAGGCTGCTGATGCAACTGTTATATTCCAGGCTATTCCACAAGTCAAATATTGGGAATTGCCTTATTAAAGTGCCAGTGAAAGAGGGAGAGAAATTTTAAAGGTTTTTAGAGGCTTTAAATGATCATATATAATACTGCAGTCTTAACTTGCCTGTTTGTAAAGCGCTTATACAACCTCAGAGCCTGATTTTTGTTGCTCTTTGGCATAAAACCATTTGCAGTATTGAGATTCACTTTTGCTGCATTTATTGTATCATCAGCTACTTGTTTGTGTGGGATGGAAGACGAAGTGGTTAGCTCTACTGCTTGTTTGCTGGGCAGGAGACTATCTAACCTGATGTCTCAGTTTCTTCCTCTTAATGTTCCCTTCTCTCTAAAGGCTTTATTTTTTTGCTTTAATGACAGTTTAAGCTGCAGCTTTAAAAATGAGTTAACTTCACATTTAGATTAGTTCTCATAAACCTGATATTTAAAGGGACCTGCTTATCTTCCTTGATTGTAAACATAATTTTGTTACAATAACTGAAGATGCAATTTCTGTCAACACAAAGTCTAAAGACCAAAGAAAAAGAGGGCTAGAGCTGAATGCAAGGACTGTACCAGGACACTGAAAACAAGCCATGTTTTTAGTTAGGTCAAGGTAAAGCCATTCATAGGAAGGAAAACATATTCCTCAGAAGGCAGGAGTACCAAAGATCATATATTAACTTCTAATGTGTATTTTCTCTAAAGAAACCTAATAACTGGTATGCAAGAATGGCCAGAAGTGAAGTTTTAACTGTCTGGCAAGAAAGGCAACTTGTTACTACTGCGAAGTTGAGGCAGCTGAAAAGCAACAGTCAGAGAAGGATGTAAGGGTCATGACATACAGTTGCCGCAACACGTGGCTTTAGTATATTGCCACAGGAGAAGGGCCAATGCAAACAGCTTTTTTCAGATCATATTCAGTCAGCACTATTGTGTGAACCATGCCTTGCATGCTGTGGCATACCATCAGGCTTTTCCACTGTCTGCCTGTGGTTGCCACAGGTTTGTCTGTTGAGGATCAAAATGCCTTAGTCTAGACCAGGATATTGGGCTGAACCTAGAGGTAAGTGAAATTAATGCCCTGCAAGATACAGGAGAACAAATTGGCCCAGCTGCCTTAAATTCTGTGACTATCAAGAGAGGGAGAGAAATCAGTCAGTGTAGCATCTGTACTTCACCGATGTAGGATTTTCAGTAAACCCTAAATACATTTTTTGCGTAACTATAGAACACTTTCAGTACTACAGTCTGAACCAAACTTCATAATAACAGAGTCAAAACCTGATGCTTGCTGTATTTCTTTTATTCTATCCCCTGTGCAATAAGCAGGTAAGAAACCATCTTAAAATGGAACGTCTAATTAAATGCGTATTTAGCATTAGACTATATCATCAGAGAAATGTCTTAGCTCTACAGCAATGAGCTAGGTCCTGTGTTTGCTCACATTCCAGTTTACTTAATGACATGCTGTGGGAAATGTTTAGGAAATTACATTTTTTCTTTGTAAAAATTTCGTCTTAAGCATTGTTTCAGGTTGTGAAAAATAAGCCACGTTCCATCATTTCATCAAGTTATGACGTTGTATTTGTAAATATAAGGACATTCATGGCACAAAGGACAGCACAATTACCATGGCAAATGGCTGACAAGTATTAACAGTGAACACTCTTAAACAAGCATTCCAGCATTTCTCAGAGCACTTTTAGAAGAGAGAAAGAAGAAGAAGAAGTTAAGTAGAAGTTGTCCATTGCTTTTATTATGTGCCAGGAAAGAGCTTCTATTTATTGCTCAGGCAGTTAAGCAGACTGGCTTCACTTCACTTGTAAGATGACAAGTTCATAGCCTGAGGTAGAAAGTCTGCATCACACCATTCTGTTACATCTTACGAGAATAGTCTTAATGGCCTGGCATCCCAGATAAAGCACATCCAACCCTCTTTTTCGTTCTTTTAGTGCTCAGCAGTTCCAGGGTCAACGTTATATAATCTGATGGGTGAATAAGCATCTGTAAAGGAGTTTGATATGTGTCATCCTTGGTGTGGCTGGAATCAATCTCTGCCAAGTCTTCCTGGGACACTGCAGCAGAATAATTCAGTAAGTCTAAGTCACACTCATGGCTCACAACTTCCAAAGTTGAAAGAAACCCTGCTTTTTGTTTTCTGAAAACCTTGGGATGGCAGGGGAGGGAGGAGTGATTGCCCTGGATGTGATAATGGCAATAATTTGACGGTGTCAGGTGTTACTTCTAAGCTGACAGATCTCTAGAAACATTGAGGTTAAGGCTTTGAAGGTGGTTTAATAAGAAAAAAGTACCTCAATGATCTAGGCCTTTTTTTCTTTACAAGATGAAATGCTGATGAAGTCCCAGATTAAGGCACATCACCATGTTAATGTGATTACAGAGAAATAAGGACTTGCAAGGAATTGTGTCAGATGTATTAGAAATCACACTGAAAGAGTGAGAACAGGAGAGGTTAACATTTCCTTATGCTAGTCGACATTAAAACTCGACAGAATCAGAAGAAAGTGACACTATTTAGTATGCCAAGCAGTGTTATATCTCCACAGAACCATCACTGCAAGATAAATCGTGAAAGCTAGTAGAAAAGGGAAAAGAATATAATCTCTCCAGGACTTTTTTTAATCTGGACGAATTCTGAACTTTTAAATTCTGTGTCATGAATAGGAATATAATTCATAGTCTTTCCACTGTTTTATCTAAACTGTGTTTTGCAATCTGCCTCAGTTTTTCTTCTCGTACAAATGAATGGACGTTTATTATCTTTCATGGTTTTTTTTCTCCAGTTGCAACTGACTTACTGAAAGTTCCTAGGAATATCACAACAGAAAGGAAGCTGGTTAAGTGCTGTTGTTACCAATAGTATAGAACAGAGACATCAGCAGAGTCCAGTGCAAGAAGCCTGCAAATCTTTTTGTCAGTAGCAGTTCAAGAGAGCATTCAAATGTCTATTTAACTTCCGCAGACTTATGTGTCTTAAGCACAGGCTTACTTAGGTGCCTGACATTTTGCCTGTGCCTATCACAGCATCCAGGATGGAGTGTTAGTGAAATACATACTTACACAAGAATTTAAAAACAAAAGATAAATAAAAAATTAAAACCTTAAATAAACTAGTAGGCAAAGAAAAGCCTTACTTGTTGAGAAACAAATGCAGATTGTAGGGTGAAGGGATAGAACTAGAGACTTTGCTAAATGCCTGGATTCAGCAGGAACATACCTGATAAAAATAGGAGATGATGGATTTTCTTTGCTGAAAACAGAAGTCTTGCAGATTAAATGAAACTGGAAAGTTTGTCAAGAGGTTCTAGCAGTGTAGTCAGTCAGTTTGTAATGGGACAATACTGGGAGATCCTGGAGGACTGTGTCTAGAAGCTATAGCAGACTGGGTTTGAACTGGAGAGTGAAACTCTGAAGAGCTGCCAGCTAAAATAAATCAAAAGCAAAGGACAACCATTTTTGTTGGAGCCATTCATTAAAATATTGGCAGCTGCTGATGCATAACAAAAGCTCTGCTTGTGCTATGAGATATTAAAGTGGAAAACCAAGGAGGCAAATGTTCTCTTCAATTGCAGTGCAGGAGTAAATGGCTCCCAGCCAACACAAAACACCTAAGAAAAGAAAAATTTCAACAATGTTCTGATAAATTATTCTAAGATTATCTTTCTCCGTTTTGTTAAGGACCAGTAGACTAACTGTTTCTAGATTATTTTTACCGGATTTTTTTGCCTTTTAAAATTTCTGGGGTTAGTTTTTATTCTAAAATTGTTGTCTAGCTCTATATACACCTTGTAGGGAGCTTCTCTGTTATAATGATAACTTCCCATATAAAATTGGTCATAACTGGAGAGTTAAAACAGAGTGGGCTTGGCACCTACAGCAGGAATTCAAACTCTCTGTTCTATTTGAAGCACAGGGAAGTGTTCAGTTTATTTAATGACCTTAACTGTCCTTAGTATTTGCAGATGTCTTCTAAGTGTAATCTTATTCTTAGGTTTGCGTTGTATGGCTTGGGGAATTAACAATATGCCTCTGATATTTTATATCCTTAAATGCCTGGTACACATGAATCTGAATTTTATCTACATGTGATTATTCATCAGGAAGTAACAAAAGATTCTAAAATAAAATAAAAGCTAATTTGAACTTTTCAAGATAAAAAAATGTGTCTTTTAATGAAATTATAAGAAAATATAACATACAAAGAGTTAATTTTATTTTAGACATTGCTAATTCTTACATTATGTCTTTGTGAGATCATTTCCGTGTTAAATTATTTTTCTCCATGCCATGACCAGAAGGAAACAGAATGTAAAAGCCTGCTCGTACAGATTCTTTGCTCACTTTGCTTAGCCCCCCAAATTACAATAACTTATATTTCAAACAGACAGAGACCTCCTCAGTGTCAGCAGTATGAATTCACATTTACTCTTTGCTTTTCTACAGCTTCTCAGCAGAGTGGGAAAAATTGCGTTTCAGAGGGATGGCAGAGTGGATTGTGCTGGGGGAAGAGGTCTGCCAGCAGTCCCTAAGGTTATGGCAGGTAAGTGGGAAAAGGACTGAGGGTGTCGGCAGTGAGGTTTAGGGGTTTTGTGCCAGAGAAAGTTTGGAGGAGAGAGGTCTTCAGAATGGCTCTGACGGGGGGGGAGAGTAGTTGAAAGAAGTCCTCACTTCCTACCTACTTTAAAGTTTTTGCATTTTTCTACTCTCTCCTTACTGGGTTTTAAAAGAAGCAGCCCTACATCAAAGCATTCTCTATTTGAAGTTCTTCTAGGCTTTTAGAAAGGAAAAGGTGCCAAGCTGGGGAGACTGCTAGAGTGGGACTTTTTGTGGCTGTTGCTGCCAGGATGGAGCTGCAAGAGGTGACTGCCAGCACTGGCAGGGAATGTGGCCTGTACCCGAAACTGTACGTCCTACACATGCCTGATGGCAGTGCAGCATCTGCCATAGCACTTCAGGCTGATCCTCTGTTGGAGAGTGGAATAGACAACAGCAAAGGAGAGAGTCTGCCACTTCTTTTAGTCTATCTTTCTTGTGTTTGAGCAGGCCTTGCATTCTGAGCCAGGATTGACGGGAGCTGCCAAGGGGCTCCAGCGTTGAATATTGGCTCTTGTGAGGTCAGCCATTTTCCTTCAGCCTTACCCAAATGTGCTTGAAGGCAAATTCAACATGTTCTATTTAATTTCAGGTCATCTCTGTTTTCATTTTAGTTTTCATTTTAAAAAAGAAAAGAAGTGAAATTGGGATTATATAGAATTTAGAGAAAATTATCATTCATTATTAACCAGATATTACTAAAACATCAGCTAAACTGTGGAAACGATGTTGTTTTAATGTCAGCTGCAGCATCTACTTTGACACAGAATGTCAGCAAACATCCTATAAATGATTCACAATTCCTTTTCCCTTTCTCCAGAAATCAAATAGTCCTTTCTTCAGAAATCAAACAGTCCTTTCCATAGATTGCTGGTCATGAATGAATATTCTAATTCCTGACGGGAAACATTTCATACAAGTGGTTTCCATTGAACACTTCTGACAGGGTTTCTCATGAGACACTCTCATGGAAACTAAGCTGTCAAACCATAAGAGGAAAGGTCCTCTCATGTATTAAAAACTGGTTAAAAGATAAGAAATAAAGGGTAAGAATACATGGACAGCTGCTCCATTGAAGGGAAGTACTCCAAGGCTTTGAGACAGGGTTTGTACTAATCAACATATTACCAGAGATCCTGAAGAGAAGGTTCATGTGTAGTGGCAATAAGAAAATTATCAGGACAGTCAAACTGATAACAGAAAAGCATAGACCTTAAACTTACAGAACTGATCAAATAGCAGATAAAATTTAGTACTGACAAATCCAAAGTAATGCTCAGGGGAGAATATTAGAATAGGAGAAAGGCAACAAGAATGCTCAAAATAGGAGAAAAGATCACACAGATTTGCAGTCTTTGGCTTAGAAAATAAATGAAAGGGGATGTGTGTGATGGAAGTGGATAAAATCATAAACAATATAAGGGAAAAGCAGCAAGAATTATTACTTTGCTGCTTTTCAAGATCGGTGTACAAAAATATAACCAGTGATCTTACTGGTGAGTACATTTAACAGAAAGAAGAGGAAGTTCTTTTTCACAAACTATATCATTAATTTGTGGAACTCATTGCTACAGGATTTTTAGAAGATAAAATTAAACACAGATTCAAAATGCTGTTAAACTCTTTATATACAAGCTTACTAGTGGCTAGTAAAAGCAAGTCTGTGTTCAAATCTTTTGTCTCTCAGACTGTGAATTGTGCGCAGCAGGGAGGGCATTTCCCTGTGCATTCACATTTCTTGTACTCCCTCCTTGGTCACTCGCAGAGACTGGAGTACACAACTAGGTGGTCTTTTCATCTAATCTAGTCCAGTAGTTTTTAGTGTTTGTGGAAGTGTGCAGTACAGAGTAACTTTTCATTGTTTTCCCTCTGTTAGGGCTTTTTTCAATGTATCACGTATCAGGCGGGTCTGTCAGTGTATGCTGATGAACTCCTGGTGAGCTAGGCAAGCAGATCAAGCCTTTCTGTTCACAAGCGTGCGCATACCGATTGAAGAGATGAGCATTCACAGATATGGATATCAATTACATGGTAATGCCCTTTATTCCACTCTCTGACCTTATTATTATTATCCCGTAGAATTGACAAAGAAGGATTGGGTTCAAAAAAGCAAAACAAAACTAATATCCTAGAATCAAGCACATGGGGAAAGTAAAAAATCCAGAATGGACTATTTCTGATGTCTTCTCATCTCTGTTAAAGAAAAAAAGATTCAGGGATCAGTATCTGAATGTGTACCATTTTACCCACGATGCTCACACCTTAAATTTTTCTTTTCTCTTCTGCAGGAATATATGATTGTCTGATCTTAATTTTAAATGGCCTTTTACAACTATATTTAGGTAGAAATATCTTTGACTTTCCTGCTGTGAATTAGGGATTACAGTAAAGGGATTTTTTCCATGGTTGGAAGATGATGCTGTATTTCCCACTGTAATGATTTCATAGTAAGTCTGTATTTCGCAGTGCTAGCCAACATTTACAGGTGAAGCAAACCCATGTGCTAGCCCTAGAGACCTTGAAATGAAAAGGCATTTGGGAGTGTGCCAGGGGGCGGGAGCAGTGAAGCCAAATGCTCATGAAATGGCTCTGAAACAGGACAAACTGAAAAAGAAAAGGGCTCTGCTGACCTTCCTAATGGCTGCACATTTAGCCTGAATTTACAGGGTTTCTGGTGTGGAGTTTTTTGGTTGTTTTGTTTGTTTATGATCTTTTCAGTCATTTTCATTTACGGATTTTTGAATGTGCAGCTAATTTCCTTCACTTGCCGTACTCCTTTCTCACGGCTTTTCATAGTAACACTTCTGATGCTCATTGCAGAAGCAGGTTGTTTTGGGGCAAAATTCTTATGAAAATCAGGAAGGTGTCTCCTGGAGGGCCAGTCAGAGGCTGTTAGCAAGGCGGTGTCAGGCAGTGGCTGGATGCGGCCTGCGGAGGACTAGCCCCGTCAGCGAGCGGGCTGCCTGTACGGTAACACCCTGGGATGCAGATTCAGTGCAAACAGTGCAGGCTGGCAGCACCGAGACTGCTCCTCTGTTGTACGATTTGAAGTGCACATTATAGGAACAGGTTTCAAGGAGACCGGGAGGTGAGGACAGCCCCTCACATCCTGTCCCAGCCTATTTCTGCAAGATAGGTGTGTTTTCCTCCTTTCTTTTGTTATGCAAAGTTTATCTCGTTTTCTTCAGTTTAATTAAATCCTTTTCTTTGTGCAACTGTCAAAATCTGTCTCTGCATCTCCAGCTTCAAGAGAATGAAAATCACTGGCTAAAAAACCCTTTGTAGCTTCCAATTGTAAATAGATCAGCTGATTCTGTTGTTTGATTCCTTTAAGGTCTTGTGTTTGGTGCTGCCCTATATAAGGTTGGCCACCGCATGTTGAGGAGGTTCGCACACTGATATCTTGATTTCTCTGCTGATGATAATTGAACACATATTAAGCACGAGGGCTTCAAATAAAGCACTATCAGGCAAACCAGGCCTGTTTTCATCAGTCAGGTTAGCCACCTACTGCTTTGCAAAGTCATCCTAATTCTGTGGAAAGGGGCTGCCATTGACTAAAATCAAGTGACCCTCACGGCTGGTGAAGGTCAAGTGGGGGCTAATTTAACGAAATGCATGTTAACGCCTGTTACAGTAATGATTGTGGGGGTTTTTGCCTGCTTCAGATCAGGAAACCGAATAAAGCATAATTCCTTCCATGAGTATTTTATGGATGACAACAAAGGGAAAAAAGAGATGAGATAAAATGGCATGTCCAAAATCACTGGGCAGTGACACATCCAGGTTTCCTGATACTCTGCCCTGAACCACCTGCTTCTCCATGATTGCAAATGAAGTTATTACTAATAGTGGTATTATAAGTGTGATTATCATCATCAGTATTTTTAGTCTGTGCAATTGCGTGCATGACCATGTTTCACTTGGAAAAAAGTATATTATTTAAATAGTTATTTAATTGGGACTTCTGGTGACATAGAAACTCCAACAATTATCTACAGCGTGTGTGGATACATGCAGCCCTCAGCAAAAGAGAATGGGCCCATCCCCAAATTATTCCATCTGGCAGAGTCAGTACCTGCTGTAGTTCACACATGAATGGCATCAATTTGCATGTAAATAGAGGCCTACATGCTTCTGTGGAGCTAAAAGCTGTATTTCAACATTTCACAGTGGAATTAGGCAGTGGGCACATCACTACATGATGGTTCAACCTTGTAGTGACGTGCCAGCTAAAATAATTTTAAATGCTCTTCTCCATATTTCCCGGTAGGATTATTTATTGAAGTAGTGTGTAAGAGCTCAGAAGAATCCTCTGTTGAAATGCTGCCAGCTCCCAGCTACGATCCTGACATTGATGTTGTCAACTGAGATTAAGCATTGGTCTTAATGAATGCTGACAGTCATGTTTCTTACGTGTAGCCCTGTACTTCCTTTCAGCAAAGCACCAAAATAGAAAGGCTGGACATGCAGAGAAAGATTTAGTAGCAGGGATGTTTACCTGCTACTTGAGCTTTTTTTCCTTTTCTTCTTCTTTCCCTGAGAGGTGCAGCACTAACAGTTAACATTTTCATATCAAGATGTAAGAGCAAATGATCCTGTATTGGTTTTGAGGTAAAAGAAATATGTACGCTGTGTTCCTGCAGCAATGCTGTGGGAGAAGCTGGGAAATTCCAAACTGACTACACAGAGTAAAATGAGGCCTTCCTTCCACTATAGTAGATTCAGTATTTCCTTTAAGGGATTGGTTAATATTTCTTTCTCCTTGCCCACATAAACCCTAGGTTTGATCACATTGCCCCGGAGTTTGTCTTTTGACCCTTTTCAAATGTACGTTTGGTTGGGTTTTTTTCAAGAGTATGCACTGTATTTTAAGTCTCAGTGGTCTTTAGACAGACAGGTGCTCAACCGAGACTCCATTTCAGAGCCTGAACCTTTATGTGTTCTTAAATTTGTTTATTTACACCTAGTTCTTGGGACATCCGTAGTCTAGAAAGCTCCTTGTCTGTGACTGCAGGGAATGCTTTACTTTGTCATTGTGCAAACGTGGTGTTTTGTGGCAAAAGGAAGGTGACACTGTTAAAATCAATAGCATCCCTTTCATGTTAAAATCCGCCTGAGGAAAATCTCATGACTAAGTCTTCTAGTTACTGAATATGAAAAAAAGACATGCCGATAGAGACTGGTAGCTGCAGAGTGCAAGGAACTTTTCCCCAGGGTAAAGATCAAGGGTAAATGGATCAGCTCTGGAGGGAGCAGGCAGGCTGATCAGTCAGAATGCCAGCAGTGAGGCGTACTTCACCTTGTACGACAAAAGGGTGGTGAAAGAAGACAGCAGGCAGGAACACAGCCGTCTGGATTGACTGGCAGGGAGGGACTGAATGCACAGGGGGATCAGCCTGCAATAACCCAGGCAGTGTTCCCACCTTTTGCTCCATTGGAAAACTCAAAAAGAAGTTGCACTGAGGCACCAGGGATGTGTTTCCTTGTAAATTTTTACTGCAGATTTAAGACTGAAATCAAGCAATTTCAGTGGTGGAGGGACTAAAACCTGAGTGCATAATGTGCCCTTAATACTTCTCCAACCTGTAGAGGGTGATACATGTTCTGTATGTCAGCAGATGAAAGTGGATCAGGACAGACTTTAAGGTAGATCCCTTTAAGTAAAACAAATAGATTTTGCTTGTCATTTTTGCTGCATTTTCTGATGTGTTATTTGCAGCCTTGCATACTGAAAAAACACAATGAAAGAGAAAAAAAAAAATCAGCCCTGCCTTCCAGAGGCAAGGTAGATGTCTGATGACCAGTATAAAATGTTCCATGTAAGCACGTGGCCTGGGCTTATTAATGGTTTACTGTGAGATTTGCAATGCAGTGTCAGATAATGAGAGGTAACAGAAAGCAGTCAGTAGGATCATTGTGATGCGAATTTAGAACTAAAGGACAATCAGGCTCTGACTTCCACTTGACATTGAGGTGCCAAGCTGTTGAATTTGCGCCATTTCTGTACTTCAGTGAAAACAAGAGCCCTTCTCTCCCTCTTTCCATTAGTTTTCCACAGACAGGAAAAACAAGCTGTGTGGTAAAACGTCATCAAATGGCATGCACATATAAGTCTGGATGTATGCTGTTCCTTGAGCACATGAAGAATGGATCAGAAGAGCATACCAGGCTAAGAAGAGTGAAGGAATCTGCATTAAGCATTGCTGTCAATAGGCAATTGACCCTCAGACTGCTCTTCGTGCACTGGCACTTACTTGCAAGTGGTATAAAGTGACATATCCTTGGGAGCAGTCTGAGAAACAAATGCCCCACCTGCTTCTTTTCTTGCTTATTGTCATTGCCAATTTGCTTCAGAACACAAGTGGATGAATGAAATACCCTTATTGACACTTATCTTGCAGGAATGCTGTCAGGTTTTCATATTAACAAAATTCCTTCAAATGCAAGGCACTTATTGACAGTTCTTTAATATATATCTTGGAGGCAAGGTCCAGGTCTTTACTCTGTTTTCTTTAAATATATCATACTATTGCAGAGCCAGGCTATTTTCACAAAGAAATGAGTTGTATCTTTATACCAAGTGCTGTTAAAGAGGATTATAAATAGGCTTTAGACTACAGAATATAGCTTTGCTTTACAGCTGAAAAAAAACATCAATCACCTGGCTGAGACTAAATCCTAACATCTCACCTTCCTAACAGATTTTAAAGGTCACAGATGTATAGAAATGTTCAGCTTAATCTTAAACGCATCGGCTACTCTGGCAAAAGCATTTTAGGGTTTTTTCCTTTTTATTTTCTGCCAACTATTTAAAATGTGAAAGAAGTGTCACTTATAACTAAAGAGTGGGTCTTTAAGAGAAGGCAGAGTATCAGAGATCAGACTCGAATCTCGGAAAGGTCTCTGCAGCTCTGCTCTGCCTTTCAGTCAATCTGATTCGTAATGTTTGCAGATTGCACTAGTTCACCCCCACTCCCCAAAATGGGTTATCGGCAATCAGCTACATGCTGGGGACAGAGAACAACCTCAAATGAGCTCTAGCCTAAAAATAGCCATTTTCAAATTAAAATCTTGAATCAGGCGGGAGAATAGGTTGCAGCTGGGACATCTTTTATTTGCTTATGTCACCAATGGCAAACACCTACAACAACAAAAATCTGTCCTCCATCCTGAAGTTGTTGGGATTCCACTTATTAAACATATTTTATTTTGAAACGATGTAATAGTAACACAAATTAAGCTGCAACATGATTTCACATGCCTGCCGGTACAATAAATAGGACAGTTTTCAGTTCACATTCATGTAGACATAACTATGATTATTGTTCAAATTTACCCCGCAAAAGCAGTGTCTAGGTAAGAAATATACTTGCTCTCTATGTGTTGCTGCATGTTCACAGATATAAAGGGGCATGCAAAGAAGATTCAGAGCCTGTTCGATCTGAGTTCTCTTCCAGAAGTGTATAACTCACTGCTGACAGTATAGGGAGACTGTGGGTAACACTCTGAAAGTTCAGGGTATTATTTTCAAAAATTTCCAGTGAGGGGCACAAGAGAAGTCTGAGATATTTCCATGTTCTTATCCTTTGTCATTTTGTCTTTTTCACTCATCCTTCCAATCTCTGCTTCACTTTTCAATTTCTACCAAGTTTGCAAAACAAATTGGGAAAAGACCCAAATGGGAAGTCCTCAATTTGTAGGTAGCGATCCTCTGTTGACTGATTTCTTCCTGGTACCCGAGTCATCATTTCTGGAGAAATACTTATCTCATTGAGTACAGGTAGAATTCTGGCACAGGGTAAGGGTCTGTGGTATATGGGAGTAGTACGTCGCAACAGCATAAGTTTACCTTCACATCATAGCTGGATTAAGTTCTAGCACTATGAAATGGAAAAGAAGATGGCTTATTGGGCTTCGTGCCTAGCCTCGTAAGCATTATAGGATGGAAGGAAGCTGGATGCCCTCCTGAAAGATATGCTATAATTCAGCCACAACTTACTGGATATAAAGACTGCTTACATGGAAGGAAGTAATAATTGATTTGATAGCAGGATTTATTGGATGAAATTCTTTGGCCTAAGCAACGCAAATCAAACTGGATAGTTATAGCTGTCTTTACTTACTTTAAAATCCATGAATCTGCAGGCTAATTCAGCTCATGTTTGGTGAGGTTGTGTCAATTTTCTGATCTGCATGACTTGCTGAAATAAGACCTCAGGAACTGACATCTTGAGCTTCGTGTATTTTAAAGATTGTGTGACATCTGTTCAGGAGCAAAGATTAATCTCCCTGTCTGTATCTGAAATTCCCTCTCTTTTCAGTGCTGTTTCCTTGATGTATCTGAAAGGCTTGGTAATGCTAACAATATGTATCTGTTAAGAGTCTAAATGAAAATATTGAGAGCCAAACTATATCCCATTTAAAGCCAAGTCAGATACAGTAAAATTAACAGAAGATAGGCTTCTCACAGTGTTGGTCTATCTACTTATTCATGAGTAATATGGCTGTAGGTTCTCACAATGCTGTTCCAGAATGGAGTTTATTCAGTATCAGAGGTGTGTTATCACAAAGATACTTTCCACATATCTTTTTGCAAGCACAAAATCAGTTAAGCTGTGAAGATGGCAAACAATGGCAAGACCATCATGTGGACATCCTCATGGATGGGCCCTCTGCCTAACTGGGAAATTAGCTATGAACAAGCAGTAGTAATTTGCTAAAAATGCAGCTCCAGGTTAATAAGCATGAGCTAGAGATTTCTTTCAAATTCAGAAGATTCTTGACTGAAAAAGGAAAACTATAAAAAATTGAAATTTTGATTTCTTACATTTCAGAAAATAATCATTTGAATTTGCTTACAGATAGATTTACTTAAATGTAATTTACAAGCTTGTGAAGAAAAAAACATCCTGAAAAATAAAACCTGAAACATCTGTGTTTTGAAATGAACAAAATGTTTCCATTGCTTCAAGAGAATTTTCGAATTTTGATAAAAAAGCCCCACATTGATGACTTACAATTTTGAACTAAACTGGGGAGACATTCTCTCCTGGTATTTCTATTTTGGCTAAAATTTTGCCAGCTTTAAAAAGGTAATGGTGGATAAAAGAAGATAAAGACTGTGTGACAAGAATGACTGAGAGTATGAAAATTAAGAAAAATTAAGGATTTTTTGGAGGAAATACAGCATCCTTGAAAGGCAAAGCCGAGCTGGGGGAGACATTCACTGGGTAAAGTAGTCACTGCTAAACAGAGAGCTCCTTGACCTAAGAAAGTGAAAGGGTGTAAATTGACTGCAGTCTTCTATAACTGCAAGGCAGTGTATCTAACTAGACATGCACTGAAGTGTCATTAGGTAAGAATAAGCATGTAAACAGACTGCTTATGTTTGGTTTTATTTTCATTTGCTTTAAATTTTTTCTCCGTTTGCTAATAATATACTTGCTTAATAAGTATAGTATTGCTAACAGGATCCTGAGGAGAGAAAAACACGTATCTGGTTTGACCTTCACATGATAATCGATAAAAACCAGGGCATGTACAGACTCATACAAAAAATGGGAGATCTGCCCTAAAAGGGAGTGGGTGCAGCCATGGAAATCAGTAAGGAGATGAGAAGGGTAATTAGTTCTATAACCACGATGATTTACTAAAGGCACGTTTAGAATGCTTATGTAAACAAATAGTTGTTTAGATCCCCCCATTTTCCACAGCAGCCTCCCAGCACTACGAGTTCCTGGTACACTCATGGAATAAAAACGGATGTAGCCTTTTGAGCTGCCATCAGTTGCCGTTACACTTGGAGAACTGGCATTTGCTTTGCAAAAAGAAAACAACATTGCAGGGCCCTTCGGTTCAAAATTACCCTTATAATCACTGAACTGTGCTTGGGTTGAAAAAGGTACAAAGACTCCTTTTGAAACTTCTCTCTTCTCTTATTGTGTATTGATTTCCATACCTGGCAGTGTAGTATGTGACAGGTCTCCATGTCAGGTCAGAAAGGCCTGATGTCCTGTCAATGAAGGGCAAACCCACCTGCATTGACTTCACAAGCTTAGTCTTCTGGCCATGGTGCAAACTCTGTCAAAATTGTTTTCTTGTTCCATGGCATATCCTGAACCAGCCGTTCTGAATTAGAGGAACAAAGTCTCTGAACCTTAGAGGAAAAACATAAAAATAACTCTTCTTTCCCTGCAAATCCTGTTTGCATTGTATAACCATAACTGCACTTCCTTACTTGCTATCCTTCATGAAATAGAGCTTTCCTCTCTCTCCTCTCAGCTGGAGTGGTAACGTCAACACAAATTCTTTTCTGTGAAACATCCTGTCTCCAGAGGGAGCAGGGCGGAAGATGAGGGTAGTGTTTAAGGAATGTGTATGTGACAGTGAACCTTTTCCTCTCATCCAATCAGCTGGGCTTGCTGCTGTTGCATGTAGACTTTTTTATTTAGTCCAATACAAAGAAAGTCTGTTGGTTGAACAGACTAACAGATCTGTTTTTCATGAGGATCAACTTTTCTAATTCCTTCTTCAAACCATTTACATTTTTATTCTCCATAACATTAAATGATAGTGAACTCCAGAATGTAATAGAACATTATGTATAAAAGTGCTTTTATTTTGTTTAATAAGAACCTGCTGCCAGGTAAAAAGATTCAAGACCATTGCTTGATGAAATACTGACTATCCAAGTCTTCAGTTGTCTTTTCTATACCTGGCTTTGGCTCTGGTCTGTCAGAAATGTTGTGAGTGGTCCTTCAGCAAGCTACTCAGACTTGCTGTGACTCAGTTTCCCAAATGGAACTTGAGATAACAGCATGTCCACACACCAAAAGAAAGACTTGTTTATTTACTGTGAGGAAAAATAAGCTAGATGACTGCACAACTCTTAACTAAGAGGGACTTTAACTTATGCAAGGCATGTGCTCACTGATCAACTTAATACAGCCAAATTATATACCAATGACAATGGATCTTAAATCAGATTTGAAGTTTTTTGACATCTGTTCCTACGCACTTCTCCACTTCTTTCCAACAACTGGTGATAAAGGCTATAATAAGGAAGAAGAAGGAGCGAGAAATGGGATGGGTCTCTCTCTAAGAGCTGAGGTGAGAGCCCTTTGCTATGTTGCCATGAGCAGTCCACCTCAAACCTCAGTGCACACCTCAGTGCCTGAGGGAGCATGTGAGGGATCCTCTTTCTCCTGTGTGAGGCAGTGAATTCCGGCGGAGGACTGGCATAAACAGCTGGAAGCTGTAACTACCTTAGTTGCCACAGGTTAATTTAGAGATGGTGATGATACTGAGGTGAATCTCTGGGCAGGCTTTTTGACAGGAGTCAGCCAAAGACACTGAATTACATGGTAAGGAATTTATGTGCTTCACTGAGCAGGTGCTACCCCGAGTATGTCTATGGCAGCATTTCCTCAGAAGTTCAGCTCTACACACTGTTTAGTGAGTGCTAACTGAGTGTGAAAAATGCTTAATATGCCAACTAGTTGAGCGATCTGGAAAGAAATGTAAAGTATGAGACAAAGTTAACACATACACAGCCTAAAAGGTAAACTCAGCATTAGTGAGTGGGGTGATACATGAATCTGTTAAAAATATACAGCTTCATGGGCAGCTCTGTTGTAGTACAGTGGCTTTTTGCAGATCGTGATGCAGCTGGAATGAATACCAAAAGTCCCACTGCCTGCAGTAATTCTTGGATCATGCTCGAAAGATTAATGCTACATTGCTTTACCCAATCTACTTTAACTTTTCATTACAGTAGTGTCGTATTATGGAGAGGAAGAGAATGATCTCATTTGCGCACTTACAGAGAGAAATAGCTGAAGTTAATTGGTCTGTTAAACAATTAATTCAATAAGTGGGTGTTATACACTAGCATTCAGGTTATATGAGGTAAATTGTCTAAAGCATAAACAGAAACTATGGTCCAAAATAAGAGATCATACACAAGCACTCCAAGGGTGAGAGAGGACATCAAAAGAGTGCAGGTTTAGAGAGTCCTCTAGTGTTCCTTGGCAAAAAATGTATTACACAATGCTGTTCTTTTACTAATCAGAAGTACTCAGCTTAACCTGATCATCAGTTCTTTTAAGTCTCATTTAGCATTTCTATGGTATTTTTAATACAATACATCAAAAAATAGCTATACATTCTCAAGGATATAAATATTAGCCAGAACTCCCATTTCTGCTATACTGCATAAACAGCACTGATGATCTAAGGCTGTTTTACCAGAGTAGTCTAAAGTGGCCCTAGGGTAACAGAGGATCAGACATACATCTTTTCAAGTGGTTCTTTCATTTAATGCGGGATCTTAACATGAATACATTATTATGGCTGGTTTCTTTTAGCAAGCTATCAAATTTTTGTCTTGCTAGGCGTGGAGTTTTTTCAAATCCAATAATTGCAGTATCCTAAGGATTATTACAAACATTTCTCAAAGCGTTTTATTTTTAAATGGTAACTTTGCATACTTCTAAGATAGCTAAAAGGCATGATCTTCATACTGCCTGTAAATATGAACAATTTTCTGTGTGCAATTTATCTTGTAGCATTATCTGCATAAGAAAACTTGCAGATTTAACTGCTATGTAGGCTTACATGGAAGCTATTAGGACCACCTTTCTCTGATTGACAATAATGAATGTCTGTGTTGGCAGTTTTCAGAATTATTCCACCTCCTACAATGCTCTGATGTAAATTAAAGGTCTGATGTTAGGCAAACAGTGGAATTATGTTTGAATAAGGGCATATATATGTGTATAGAAGAAAGTTATATTAAGGTTATCAACATATTCTTTCACATTCAGAATACACGAAGAAAGATCTATGTGAGTATTGAAAATATACAAGTAATATTGAACTCAAAACAAATTGTTTCTCTTGGCCCTTGCTTGTTACACTAAGCTGACAGGGAGAAAGCAGAGGAGGTCTAGCTGAAGGAAGAGAACACCTCAAGCCAGCCTGCCTTCAGGCCCTGCGACAAACGTGCTCTGCAGTGGAGTACAAGGGTCTTACAAACACGCCCGGTGTGGCTCCTCCTGGTTAGTGCAGTATGTCAGGAGCAGTGCCCTGGCTGTTGTGTCCCCTGTGATCCAGAGGTTCTGCTGTGGATCTCCTGGTGCGAGAAGATGCTTCCATGTTTGCCTGGGCATTCGGTTGCTGAGAACAGCTGGCTAGAAGAGATTAGACTGGCTTTCCTAACGGTACAAACTGTATCTTGATAGCTTCATATTGCTGAGAGTGATAAGAAAATGCATACCAAACCCCTTGTAAAATTGACAGAGGAGGAGGTGAGAAGTGCCTTAAAAGCAAACAGCTCTCCAGGATGCTGTTTAGGACTGGCTGTTGGTTTTCAGCCCCAGTAGTCTCTGCTAATTCACTTGCTCCCACGGCTGAGGTTTCAGATTACTCAAAAAACCTTCAGGTCAGCAGAGTTCCTCTGCTAGTCATGTCATCTAGTCTTGAACAGATGCTTGGTTAACCATCCCAGTTGACCATCCTCATTTTAGAATAAAGTCAGTTAATTCAATCTGAAGGTGAAAAATCCCCTTGTGCCCTAACTGCCTGCTTCTGTGAATACCCTAAGGATTTGTTTCTTATCATTCAGAGATAACTGCATGTAAATAAATCACTGAACAGGAATAAAACTTGCTCATGATGCAGTTCCAGGGGATATTCTTAACCCACTGACTGGGTTTTCTGCTTCTTTAGAAATGTGCAAGTATTATAACAGTTGTGAGAAGATCTTCTATTACAGAGAAGGATAATGTCATCTTAATATTTTCAATAGGCAGTTGTCATATCTTGGAAAATGAAGATGGTTTTGTTTGTATTAGCCCAATGGTGATGTTACTGAACAGGGGTTTGATGAAGCTCAGCTGAAAAAGTGAGCTGTGATGTTAACTGATAGCTGAGGAGCAGTGAGGAGCTATTGCTATTCGTAAAGTGAAATTCAATCAAGCAAATTTGACTACTTGTGTTTCTGAGAATGTGTTTTGTGGTGGGGTGTTTTTTGATCTTAAGGTCGCTCCTGGTATTTTCCTTTTGCATTTATGGCTTATGTTCTTTTCCTGCAGGTCTAGAATTTGTGAAGTGTTTGGAGGTGGATGATGGTATATGGACAAGAAGTCATATGGCATTTCCAGACCAGGTATCTGTCGTATCTGTCATACGCATCAATATGATTCCAGCCTTCTGCCTTTCCATGTTTTTAAATATACTATTTTTAGTAAATGAACAAACAATTGCAAAGATTAGAAATGTTTCAGAGAAGAATGTGTTAGGGGCCTTCTCCTTTTCCTTTTCCTCTGTTAGATGCTTCTGGTGGGTTAATAACTCCATCTACAGTTCATCACTGAAATAGTTCCAGAAGTATTGGAAATCCAGGTCACTAATAAGATAAAACCCAGATTCTGTTCACATTTTAAACAATGGACTAAGGGAGGAGAATACACTAGTGTAAGGGTAAAAGTGCAAAATCTTGATGTATTTTGCTGGAACTGCTTTTTCTGTGGCACAGTGTAGAAGGAGTGTTAGCACATAGTTGAAGCTGTTCTGCAATGGATGTTGGCCAGTTTCTATTTCGGTGTTGGAGACTTCAGGGCCTGTGGGCAAATGTCAGTGGGAAGGGTGCTAGTGGGCTTTCTCCTAGTGGGACAGTAACTCCCTGAGCCCATACTCAGAATGGGCAAAATGAGCAGATCTCATCCCAAAGTCCAAGGGCAAAGTTGGAGTGAAAAAAAGTGAAAAAAGCTATGATCAGATACAGACTGATACACATCTGCTGTCCCCACGCTTCGAGCTGGCCAGACAAGCTAGTTTCCTTCTGGTCAGGTTTCAGCTGGCTGTTGGCTGGCCTGGCCACATGGCTCCCAGGCTAGACATCCTTCACAGCCAGCCAGCTCGGGACCTGCAGAAGAGACTTGTCTGAACTTGATGTGCCAGTACAGCTCCAGGCGCTGTGGTCTAGTGGAAGATGAAAAACAGTTTCTGGTAAGCGCCAGGGATGTTCCCAGTTTACACAGAAATCAGTTTTCACAGATTAATCTACTTTTATCGGTATTACTTTTGGCAGTAGATCTGGGTAGCGTTAAACAAACGTACAGTCCTTGTACCTGAACTAGGAAGATAGTCTGTGTTGAGTATTTTTATTTAAGTGTGCTCATCTGTTTGTGACCTGCTTTGCCACGTCCAAAATAGATACACATTAAAAAAACCTGATGTGTATTAATGTAAAATAAAGAGGCAGTCGTAATGAACTCCAAAAAGAAGTTTAACTACTAATCAGTCATTATTATGCCTGAGGTTATACAATTAGTAGGCATCAGTTTTGACGTGTATGTCCACATGTGGGCAGATGTATTAAAACAGCTCTGCTTTCAGGGGGGCTTAATCTTTGCAGCTTTCACCACCTTCTTTGGAAGCTGTGGGAACTCTGTGCTTCTGAGATCATTATTTTATAGGAATCTAAATAGGCATTCTGGTATATTAATTACTTCAGGTTCCTACGTAATTCTTTTTTTAAAATTTAGCAGTCACACCAGCTGTAAATTTATTAACAACAGACTTATGTAGTAAGCAAGCTGCTTAAAAAAAATCACTGTTAACAACTTAAGGAGGACAGAAATATAAGCCAAAAAAGCAAGTAGGAAGTAGAACCAGGGTAACATGGTACTCATGTGGTGGTTTTTAGCATGTTACAAATATTAGTACATTTTCTGCCACAGCAGGATTTTGCAATATGTACCATATTATAGGTATGGAGGTTGGACCACTGTAAAAACCATGACCCAATGCCTTTCATTGTTGTGGCTGGTGAATTCTCACTGTTGCACCATCTTCTTCCTGTGTGGTTGTCATTCAACACTGTTTGCTAGCAACTTTGGCAAAATCTTATGACAAAGTAACTCTAAAACCAGTAGCTGAACTAGGCATTTAAGAAAATAATGTGGTTTATTGTAAATGATCATGATAGCTAAACATTTTTTTGTGAATCAATTTTTTGCTAGTGTTATTTTCTCTTGAAATCCTTGGGAATTATGTTCTAGTGACATCTGTTAACACTACTGCACTTAACATGTAATTAGGAACAGGAAAAAAAGCAAACAGAAAGCAAAAGCCCATGCCAATCTAAATGTGCTTGAAAGGTGCCAGATTGATAACTCTGGGGAACTGAGTCTTCTGTTTATCCTCTGAATTAATGCAGCAAAATCAGTGGCAGCATAAACTTGCTCATGTCGCCCTGAAATGTCTTGTGCTCACTCAGCTGTGAGGGTAGCCTGGGCTTCATTTTGCTGACAGTCCTTAGGATCCCAGTAGGAATGATATGAAGGATGCCGTCCTGTGGTGGAAGGACTGTACTGAGAACAGTAAACTCATTTCAAATAAATTTCTGAGGTCAAACTTTTGGTTGTACTTTGAAGTTCCAGCATAGATTACAAATGGTGATTTTGAATTAAAAGGCTTTATAGTGCATTTCCTATCTCTTAGCTATCTAATCCCCTGATGTGTTTTATTTAATGCATAAACTTCCATTGACATGACAGAGCCAGAGGCATTACAATCTATCATGTCAAGACTTCATACATTAACAGTTCTTGTTAGCACGCGTTGGCACAATACACTGTAATAGTTTTGAATTATGCTAATAATCCATGGATAATGGGTCACAAGGAGATTTCTGAACCGTACCTTTAAACCAATGCCACATTGCTTTTAGGATGTGTCAAAGTGCACAGAGGCTTGGCACTATAACATGCTTTAATGCATCTTCAGAGCACCTTATCTTATATGCTCTGCTTTAATTGAGATTAAATGGCTTTGAAGGACCTAACACAGTTTCAAGGACAATGCGATAGCTCATATTCTCAGTGAAAGGTTTCTAATGTATTTCCTTAAAACCAGGACAAATATTCCATACAAACACATTACACCAAACTGATGTTAAAGGTCTGTCTCAAACTTAGAGAAGCCAATATAATTTGAATTAAAAGCATGGCATAGTATTCATGAGGCAATGACTAGGATGGGGTGAGAGAATTGCACAGGATCTTGAGTTCTGCAAGAGCACCAGTTAGTAAAGTAGCAACAGACACAACACTTTTTTAAAGGAAAGTAGAGGTGCCTAGAGCCTGTGGAAAGTCAGACTGAATTTGTGCCAGGGAAGGCTTGTGAGAGTATTCTTCTGGGGGTACATACTCTGAATTCTTTGCATGATGTCAAGACAGGAGCAAAGCCATCCTCAAAGTTTGGTTTTGTTTGTCCCCCAGTCTTCACTACATTCCTGTAATAACAGTTTAAAAAAATTTAAATAGATGTTAAACGAAAAAAGAAATGACAAAAGAGACTCAGCCCGACTCCCCTTTTTTTGTAACTTCAGTTTAATACTTAGCATTTTATTTGGTTGCATCTTGTCCTCTCTGCCTTGCTTCAGTAATGATATAAAGGTGTTGCAGTGTCTTGGAAGATGTTGTTGTATTCCAATAATGATAACTGTGTAGTTTCATGACCCTCCTGAGCTTACATTTGAGGACTCATTGGAAAAACTGCCATCACATCACAAGGATGTGAAGGGAAATACTGCCAATTTTTTGAATTATTCATCAGTTGGAAGGAAAAAGAAGCAACAAAGACACAGGCTTCTTTTTATTTATGGTTTTACTACTCTTCATATTTTTTAAGTGAAGGGAATACACTTCTTCCATCTTTTCCACAATAACGACTCAAAAAGAAAAGAAAATGTGTATGCTTGAAAAGTTGGGATTTTTGGGAATACATTTACCTCATTTAACTTGCATTTTAACATAAGGTAAAACATTTTTTTGACAAGGTAAGTAGAGTAAACAAAGATCAGTGAGAAAGCAGAAATTATTGAAGTCCTGGAGAAACTGCTGCAGGCTACTTTTTCACACATTGCTGCTCAAGTCAGGATTATGCTATGACAGTTCTAACTCTCCTGCTGACATCCTTATAGACTCTATTACATTATTTACTTCTTGTAAAATAACATTCTATTACAGCTCCTTCATGTCCTGCTGCTATTCTAAGTTCAAGGGGAAGAAATTCTGCTCAACCATAATTCCTCGCTCCAGCTCGTTAATACAGCTCCGAGGATATCATTATTAAAAAGACTGATATGAGGCCTCTATTTCATGCCCCATTTTCTGTTGCAGTAACAACTGTATTTCCAGGGTGTTGGTCTTCACTTAAATCAACAGCACTGCATAAGATGCATTAGTCTGTGTCTCGAAGTAGCAGATGAAGCATGCACCACCCTGTGCTCAAGATGTAATGTCATTTTTATGTCCGTAAGGGGGAAAGCTTTCAGGTATTTCTCTTGGTTTTTCATTGTAGGGAAAAGTGAAGCCAGGCATGCAATCCTACCTGATTTCAAAAGAAAAAGAATTGATTCTCAGTAGACTTGCCAGGAACATCTGTGGATAAAACAGGGTTAACAGCAGACAGGTTACTTGAACACTCTCTGAAAATCGGCTTAGGTCTCTTTTTCAGTGTCAGGAGATAATCAAACACATATCACTGAGTCCCACATAAGGAGTCTGTTGAAACTTGTTACTTATTAAGACACAGAAAATTAATTTGCCCACTGTCTCTGAATTCTCACTCTAAGTCCAGTTAGCAACTAGCTTTACCACTAGCAAAATATTCCTACAGTATGGTAGAACGCTCCCAAAGCACCAGCCTTTGAAAAGTAGTACTTTCATGGCTGCCTGAAATCACCCTGGCAAGTCAATCATCAGCCCTGCTACTTGCAGCGTGAATCTAAAAAGCAGCACTCAACACTTGAAGAACTGTCATCAAACCAAACAGCAGTGACCACATGCTTCGAGGTGGTCAGAGGACAGCGAACCCCTGGCACTATGAGCAGTACACTTCATTGCCTTTCAAAACCTGTTTGGACCTTCCCTAATGAAATTTAGGTAGGATTTCTTCAGTAATAATACAGACAACATGATAATTATCTAATTACCCAGTCCTTGGGAAGAGATACTTAATAAACTTCCCAGCAAAAAGTTAATCGTACATGCTCTTTCTTCAAGGCAAACAGTGAAACATCTGGAAAAGCAGCACTGGCTGCAGTAGCATTTCATTATGTGTGTGGTGGGTTCTGGTAAAAGCAGTGCAGAGCATTTGGCCATTGATCTCCAAAGTTTGGCAGGGACTGTGTGGGAATTAGGGTGACTTTTGCTACTTGCCTCTACCTGAATCAGGACTTCAGTCACTGTCTCTATTATTTTCACAGTTTGCTATGCAGCTTAGAGTTATGGCACTGAAGCTGGGGATGAAGTTACATACACAAGTGTGCTGTGTCAGAAGCTGATGATTGTTAACTCTGTCTGCATGGCAGTGGACATGGCTAATTAAATATCTCATTCACCATGAGAAGATTCTGTGATGATCCTTCACAGAGGCAAGAGGTGAGGGTGGCAGGAGGTCCTATTTAAACAGAGTGGTTACTAATTTTACTCGAGTATTCAAAACGGGAGAGATACTTGCTATTTTTTTCAGATATGGGGCTATTGGTCAATCTGAAAGAATTATTTTGATTCCTGATACCCTTTGATTTCAGCGGAGTTTGGGACAGATTCTGTTATTATGCTTCACAACCTTCTGGGTCGGTTAGTCTGTGGAGTCCCTGGATGGGTCACACAGACAGAAGTACAGGTCACCTATTTATTACTGGCAGAGAAGAAAGCAGATTGCTTGCTAGTGCTGCAAATTTTCATTTCCCTTAGGCGTGAAAGATGATCCTCTTCTTCATCCCCTTGCCTCTGTATCTCCCCAGTCTGACCTGCTTTTTCTGTAAGAAGGGTTGATTTTTCTCTGGGAAACATGTTTTGAAAGAATTTCAGTAAAAATACCATGAATATCGGACCAGCTGTTAAAGTCATTTAGTTCAAGTGCCTGTGGAATGTTTTTAAGATCCGGTGTCTTAGCTCAGTTTGCACTGGTAATCCAGTCTCTGAAGCAGGGAGTCATTATATTTATCTGTTTGGGTCTGGGTTTTCTATACCACCAATTACTGTTATCAAAATATGTTAAATTAACTGTTCTAGGAAAGCAGATAATTTCACTGTAGACTGGTAAATATCCGATTATAAATGAAGCTACCTTTTATTTATTGCAAAGGCTAGCACATTCATCACCATGCCTAATTAAAATTTAACAATTAATAAGCAGTGGCAAACCCTGTACGAGGGTCAGTAGCAACCTAAGCATACTTATCAAAAATGCAAAGGGGTTTACAGTTTTTAAAAAGTTCATTCTGTCCTTAATTAACAGATCTAATTACAGCTCTGCCATAGCAAAATGCAAAATGATCTCTTCAAAAGACAAGAAGTCAAAGGTTTAATAGTGCAGATAACCCTGTTCTTCAGTACATACCGACCCAAGTGTAGAAGGGAATTTCACCAAGCAGTCAACATAGTTGATTGGATGGCTTTGACAGAAATTAAAGCTAAGCAATACATAGAAATCCCTGAACAACAAAGGAATTGAGAGGGAATAAAAACTCTCTTGTGTCTTGGGATTTGAAATAACACCAAGTCAAGACTTTGGATAATCTGCTTTCTTAGCAAGTTGTCAATGTATTTATTCTGTGACCTTTGCTGGTTGGTTTTGAATAACGCTTTCTGTTCTATAGACTGCATGTGTTTAATTATCACCTCATTCAACAAAAATGGACAGTGCAAAAATCAAGGAATCATCTAGCATAGTAGAGCTAAATACAATAGAGTGAAACACTTAAAATTCCTGTAGTTAATAGTCAGCATTTAGGAGCTGAAGGGCAATTTTCCAAGTTTCACTGAAGGGTTTAGTTATGCATTGCTTCCTCAAGAAGACTAAGAAAAAATGAGCGTTATGTTCAGCGTTTTGCAGGAAGAGGCTGGAAATGAACAGAACTGGGTTCATCGAATTAAATCTTCCTGGCTAATTTATGTGGGCAAGGGTCATTACATGTGGGTAATATAAAGTGGCTGAAAGAAAAATTAGACTGCTTAAAATTAATAATATATAGTTGAAATGAATTGTTACTATTCATCTTTGTGTTTGGATTAGCAGAAAGAACACCAGTATGAGAGGCAAGATCTCTTCAGGGAAACCTGACCTGTGTGAATATCCTTATTGTTCCCTTTCATACCCTGCCAATGACAAAGTGAATGTAGACCTGTGGAACGTAGGTACATAAAGTAGAGACAATTGAATCTCAGTAATTATCTTGGAGAGGCTCAAAAACACAGGAGCCATATTCATCTTACACTGGAAACGAAGAGCGTCATAACAAATTTTTCAACCAAAAGGTTCATTAAACACAACATGTAAACAGAGAGTCTGTTCTGAGCAATCTCCATGAGTTGGCCTCTAGCTTTACAGCTGCACTATCATGACCTGAATTAATTTCATACGGTGTGATAATTTTCTGTTGGCTGTAGGAGGAAAAAAAATGAAGCCCACTCAGACTGATGAGCATTTTAAGACTTCTCTTTAATTCCTTTTCTAAAAAAGAACATAATCTTCTGTTGTTAAACTGCCTGGCTGGGACTGATAGGTAGCATCAGCTATCAATAACATGCCATACTAATGTGGCCTCATGCTAGTCCTGTGCTATATATTTGAAAGCAGAAATGGTGAGGCTTTTAAATGTAATGAATGTATCCTTTTTCTACTCAAAGGAGCCAGACAGCCTGTGTGGCTACAGCATGATCCCCACCTCATCTTTAAGGAAATTACAGTGATCTGTCTAAAATGTGGGTGCTCAAAAAGAGTTTTATATGCTCTTTGGTCCTTCTCTGCATCGCGCCTTAGCAGAGGAGACAAAACCGGTCCTGCTACATTGCTTAAAAACACAGAAAGTAGAAAACACATACCGCATTATCACTTTCCCTTCTTTGGTAATACTTGCTTTAAGATAAGAAACGAACATAATTACTTGCATTCTGCTGATGGGAAGTGAAATATAAGAGGTATGCATTATTACTGTTACTGTTATTATTATTATTGAAGTAGCAGGAAGTGCAGTGCTATAAAAACTCTTCTAAGCAGTCACTCCCTCTTACAGACCATTAAAGGTTCACTTCACACGTGTATATATTTCTTACAGACTGAATTTTGAATCATTATTTTGCACTTGACGTTCCTAAAAGAAAGCTTTTTTGAAGAAAAACCTTCTCTTGATGTCTGAATGCACCCCGAAGAGGTTAATCACTAGAGCTGTAAATTCAAGACAAAAAGCCATCCAGGTACCTTGAATTTATTGAGACTTGAAAGCAGCAAGATGTGAAGATTTTTGGTTTATTTTCCAGCACCATAGAATGTCTAAGCTTTAGACAATATCCTTTGCTAGTAGCAATCTATGTTAATATATGGCCCATACACTATATGAAAGGGTGATAAATTAGATTCAAGAGCAAAGAGAACCAAATCAAACCCTTCCTCCCCTCCCTTGCCAAACTCTCAGTTTACAGATCAACTAGCTTTAAAGATAAAACTTGTAGAGAGACTTGACAGCAAAGGTAAGTACAATCTTTGGGCTGTGCTGGTAAGATGTCCCTAATGAACAGATAATTTTTTTTTTTTTGTTCTACCTACCTCTATAAACTTTTTCTTTTTTCTCATCTCTTGTCTTTTCCCCTTTCTTTTCCCTTTTTCCATCTGTTTTCGCTTTTCCCTCTTCTCTCCTTTCCAAGAGATTTTTCTCTGTCAGTGCTTTACCAAAATACAAAATAAATTCAGGGGTCTTAAAATGTCCTTTAATATTTTGTTTGAAAGAGACACCCCTTCCCTGTATGCGGATATCATTCCCAAAAAGAGTTTCTTATTTTGTTTTAAGAATATCACAGCAATCTGAAAGAAAACAAGTGATTTTTCATTTCCAGTCTTCGGTTAAGTTTTGCTTTCTCCTTTCCTATCCCAGCACAAGTCCTTTCCAAATTAAAGCAAACATATGTAGCAAATTATGAATTTTGCTTAACTTAACAAATGAAGACTACTCATCTTAAACATTCTCAGGCTCAGAAATTCTGAATATCTCATGCATTATTGCCCTCTAGTGTTACTTCAGAATATATGTAGAAGATTCCATCTGTAAAACTGAACAACAAATGCATGTGTCAGAGACAGAGTCAGATCTGAACCTGAGAAGAAGTGACCACATGTCTGTGACAAGAAGCGTTTTGCAATCCCTTGATTTCAGTTGGGTCAATTATCTAAGGTCTTTACTAAGAACCAGTGCTTTGAATATTCGTTTCCGCACAAAGGGAGTGGGGGGAGCACAGCGATCTGATCTTTACTTTGCTCTCCACATCTCTATTCATACTCCAAAGAGGATGCCACTGGTGCCATATGGGCTTTTTGATCTAATCCCAGTTTTTCTGGGGCTGAAAGTTTCTCAGGGAGTTTAAAATGCTTGGTTTAGCGATGGGCCAATATAAATAAAATAAATAAACTTGGCAGTGTAAGCTTTAAACAATGTTGTTGTAGAATGGCATGAACAAATTGCAATTTTTTCTATGGAAATATTCCAAGGCTTTCTGATTTCCAGGGAAATTTACAAGTTGAAATGGGAAGAAAATAACTAAGTCCCAGTTCTTTCCTTATGTCTAAAACAAATCCCTGATGCAAATAGTCACAGACTGTGAAGGAGTGTGGATCCAGATCTGCCCTCTCCATGAAAGTAGGGACAAAATAACTACTGTCCTGCCAGAGAAAAATTATGTATGAGTAGACAGGCACTAGCAGTTTGCTAGAGTGGGTGCTGAAAATTATGGCCCTGTGTCACTATTTAGGTAACTCATTAAATCTGATCTAATAACATACTGGCTGGTTGCAATTTTCAGTAGAAGTGATGAGCAGGAATATTCAGTTTCTCTGAAAATGAGACCTCTAAAATCATATTTTAGTTGGTATTTAAATGGTGTTCAGTCTTACTACCAGACAGGCACCAAATACTGTGTATTTCCTCATTTGATGGAGGTCTGCTGGAAAGTATATCATGTGGCATAGTGGATAAAGTTACCACCTGAGGGATGCTAGGAGTTGTTCAGATTCTCGATTTCCTCTGTCATATTGTTTTCCTGTACTTCATTTTTCGGATCTAGAAAAATAGAATGATGAAATAATTCTCCTATGTAGAATTCTTTCTGTAGATGAAAATGGTCCATCAGAGCTGGGGTTTTACTAGATAATATCCAGACTTCCTCTGAAAGATCTAAACATAATAGGATAAAATATTATATTTTTAAAATTCTCTCCAAACTCACAACAGTTTTTCAGAAAAGTTCTCTAGCCTTCCTGAAAGTTTCGAGCCCAGATCAGCAGGTAAATGCACTTTCCTCAAACAGTGCATCATATTCATTTTGCTGCCATTTAGGGGGTAGTTTGAAGGAAAAAATCTGGAGGATTTAAGTCATGAGTCCTGAAGTGGTCCATGCAAAGTACAGCTTCCAGTTCTCTCACAGGTGCTTCCACCCTGTGCTCATGCAGGAGCTCATGTTCACCACTGGAAAAGATTTTTCTGGGAACATGCTAATGAAATCCAGCAAAGAACTCCACTCATTTCTTACTCAAAATCCTGAAATCCCCAATACAAGACGAATCATAACATCCTAGCTGTTTACAAACAAGAATGGTTTTTACATATACATATTGGGCATTTATTTTATCTCGTACTGATTTTGCAGCTGTGTACTGCAGTCAACTTCAATGACATAACATGACCTACCCTGATAAAAGGAACAGAATCAGAGCAATGCTAAATATCCCATTATATTTTGTGATCTATTTATCTGTTGCTTTAAATGTGTAAGGGGTCTGTTCTATGTGTTCTTTTGCCAGCCATTTAAAAGCACTGATGATTAGACTTTCAAAGTCATTTGAGCACTTGTCATGCTCCTACCTCCTGAAATTTTCAAGAGCTGAGATACTTAGGGATTTAAAGGATTTTGACAAGAGTGAGATACTAAAAATTTTCAAAACAGTCAATAGGCATTTATCTGCATCTTCAGAAATCAAATGTCTTTCAAAATGTGACCCTAATCCCTTTCTGACAAGAGTAGACCATGACGTCCCAGTACTGAGTGTGTTAAATGACACTTTTAAAATACATTTTGCCAATGTTTTAACACGTCTCCTTGACCTGCCTGCAAGAAGTTAGCATTCAGACAACTTAGAGAGGATGATTTAAAATCTGATCTTCAACAAGACACTATTTTTCCAAAAGACTGCAGACGTCTCTAACATTTCATGCTCTGAAGCTCATTTTTTTAACGATGCTCATAACTAGATTTTTATGGTGAATCTTTATGATTCAGACAAATCAAATCTCAGAGTGATTTGTGTCCCCCCTTAGCTATGGTTATAGCTTTATAGTAATCTTAGGATGTGCGATGTTTTTTTTTTTTATATTCAATGCCTGTTAAGGTATTTATATCTGAAGCTAAATGGGTAAATGTACTGGAGATTGCACAGTTTCCTAGTACATCATGAGGCCAATTGTCTTCATGTATATGGCTGAAGTTAGAGGTTTTCCAGAGAGGAGTTCCACTAGAGTCAGGGAAGACTTCAGAGCAGCGGCAGAAATGTCTGAAGATTTACTCTATAGCCCACAGCAACTGCAGCCATCACAGTTGTAAACACTTGTCTGCATAAAGGAATCCGCCGGGGTAAGCACAGCATAGAGGCACACAGCATAGCTCTTCATGTGTGATAAACACATTTGTATCAATGTGAGAGGAGACTCCACACAACCCAACAAAACACACAGTGTGGAAATAGGCTCCAGCTATTCACTTTCTGTTCTGAGCAGCACAGCTGTACTGGCTGATAGTAACGAAACTGCCAGTTCTGATCTCTGAGCAAAGGGACCAAACACGGTGCATGAGTTAACTTCATCTTCTGCCTCTGGGACACAGCTGCCTTTGGGCCCTGACTGACCTTGTTGCACTCTAAATTTACTATGGGGCCAGTCACGGTAGTAGTAGATATGTAAGGAAGATTGCACCTTTACCTCTAATTTGAACTGGACACAAACAGGATATTTTTCATGGTCAGAATGAAAAGGTTGTTTAACTTTGAGGGGCATTTATTGCTTAATATTTGCATAAGCAACCTAGACTGGAAGATGTGCTACCGAAGAATGTGAGAAAATTCAGTTCAGAAAACCTACAGATCATTGCTTGCACCTGCCTGTCCCTGTGTTCCTTCTCTCCTTCTGATCAAAAATAGAGCCATTTATCGAACATATATAAATTATACATGTTCCTTTTCCGAGTTAAGTAAAGGTGGCCCGTCCACCTGGTGTCAAAATTGGTGAATTTTGTCATAATTTGGTATATAACGCGTCATGATCACGAGTCCCAGTATGGTCCCTACATACTACAGAGACCAGAGGTGTAGTACGGTGGGGGTGTTTCCCACTTTTATTAATAAAAGTTAAAATACAATATTGGAATAACAGAATAAGATGTTAAAGGTTACAATATTAAGGTATAACAGTCCGCGATTTACTCGCAAATATATGTATTATGTCCACAGAGGTGAATAGTGCTCGATTTGATAGTCGACGAGCAACCTTCTCTCGTCGGGACGAGGAGAGGCCCAGATCCGCCAATAACTCG
>Ga0065711_1003465_pt1 | contig 55043 bp, 32 predicted proteins | sample Hoacrofraction12_FD_59098 | JGI IMG/M metagenome (GOLD analysis project Ga0065711, IMG submission 59098) | Hoatzin crop microbial communities from Cojedes, Venezuela - Epithelial fraction 12 v2 (version 2) | ecosystem: Host-associated > Birds > Digestive system > Esophagus > Crop | place... | reverse complement strand
GTCCTGTGTAGCCTGCTGTAGGTGACCCTGCTTCGGCAGGGGGGTTGGACTAGATGACCCACAGAGGTCCCTTCCAACCCCTACCATTCTGTGATTCAGCATCTTCCAAAATAAGTTGCACTAAACATCGCTGAAGGACCATCAGAAGATGAAAATATGAATACGGATAACAAGCTTATATATTAACTGAGATCATTCACATAATTATTTGTGGTTAAGTACTTGGCCAAAGTACAAATGTTTTTTGTGGGTGGATGCCCTGTGCATCTCTTGCCGGCATTGAATAGCTCTTATTGCAATAACATGCTGGGGATGCTCCAGGGAGCTTCTCTATATGCTGCTAATCACTGGAACTTTCAAAGTTACTTCTAAGCTAACAAAAAGCTCCAAATACTTATATATTATATGTACAGATGCATGTAGGGTTACATGGTAAATACATAGATACATTTTAAGTTCAAGATAGTTTTTCTATAAACTATGAAATTTTTTGTACTTTCTTCCTCTTCTGCATTTTTGATCAAACAAATCATTTTACTGTTCTGAAAATGGAACTTCAAAACCACAAAGTTTGGCTCTCGCATTCTCCATTTCACAATTTGCACTGCAAAATCATCTCCTGCTCATTACTTTCCTCAAGAAAGAGTTGTGGTCTAAATAGCAAATTGAAAGACAAACTCCTTGATTCCTCATTCTTCTGTTTGGGAATAAACCTTGTCTCAGTGCTTTACGTCTCTCTTAGACCTGGAAAAGCCATTTGTAGAGAGACCCATAATAAAATATGGAGAGTACACAGCAATGGTAGAAATAAACCCACCCACTGTTAAACAAGATACTAAAATCTGATGGCCAATAATCAGTTGGACTGTATGTGTTCAGACTCAAAATTTCTTCTTGCTACATTTTAAAAGCAGCTATTCTTAAATTAGAACAAAGGAACAACTGGCAGATAGTTTTAATTGGGTGCCTTCCCTGCAGCTGTTTAATTTCCTTTCTTGAAGCTTTATGAATAGCAAAAGCTCTTTCTTCTTTTGGTGACTGTATTAATCATTTATCAGATTAAACAACTCTCTGGCACTGGACAAATGTCAGAGCTTTGCAAGTTCCCCTGAGTGCCTGAAAAAGTCCAAGTCTAGCTTCTCCTCCCTACAAGATAACAGTCACTTGAAAGTATCCATTTTGTATACAGAAGATTCTCTTCTGCCCCTTCCAAAATTTCCTAGAACAAGTGATAGGCATGGACAGAAACACAGATAAAGCTCAAAGTGGCCAGCTGTATTTCACTTCAAAGTGAAAGAGCTAAGTTCACTGTTTGTGCTTAGGCCTGAAACTTTCCTGTTAGGCTTAAACACTTTGCTTCACCTGATCCAGCTGTTAACAAACACAAAACAAAACAGTGCTTTAACTACTACGCTACGCAAACAATGTAACCCTTGTACAGACACAAGTTGCAGAACAACCTTACACAGCAATTTCTTGAGCCCCGCAGATTAAGCTGGACGTATTATAAACTCTAGCTGTTTACGTGGACAGCTTTTCTTGGAGCAATTCAATTTTTCCATTTTACTAAAAAAATAAAAAGCAGAAAATTACAGAGACACGGATAATAAAGCACTAGGGATACTAAGAGCTCAGAGAGCAATGAAGCACATTTTTCATACCTTTATATGAAGTGCTTATTTGCCAAAAAAGCCTTAGTCTTAAACTTGTTTTCCTCACAGACTAAATACGAATAACCTCACAGAGAGACAGAATAACATTTTCTCTGTTACAGAGCCAAGGAAGGTGTGAATAGATGTATTTTACATATAAGTAACCTTTTTAACATCTCATTTCTTAGATAACGTGGATGATCAGGGATACTAATAGTTACACCAGCAAACCTGACACGCGAAAATTTTTACTCATACCATAAACCTGAGGAACCACAGAACAGAGTCAATTCTGCTCATATCGTTCACAGATAAGAATTTGAACATTGTCAATGAGCCAAGTAAAAGCAGAGCATTAGTTTGGCTATTTCAGAGAGACTGAACCAGTGCATTCCTCTCCTTACGTTAAAAAGGCTTCTTGTAATTAAGGGCTACAGAACCAGATCTACATTAATTTTCAAAAATGAAACTGAAGGAAATAAAAATATTCTCCTGTTACAAGAAAAAACACAAAGATTCAGAAAACCAACCTCCATGTGGGGTTGTCTGGGGAGCTGTTTGCCCTTTTTTTTTTTTTTTTTTACCCCCAATACTGCAACTCCACCACAGAGGATACATATGCACACATTTCCCTTTGGGTGGATCAAAACACGTTCTGTTCTCTATATCAAGCTTCAGGCTTAAGAAATCTTTTATTACAAGCCTGAAAAAACACTCTTCCATTACACAAATTGTAACTTGCTAATAGATCTAGGAGAGCAACTTGCAGTCTCACCAGTTTTGTAGTTTTAATAGGCAAGAAATATATGGTAACTTTTACTCCAATGACTTTTTCAGGTAAAGAAGGAAAAAAAAGAAATCTGTTGTCAGAACCCTGAGCTGGCCAGGACAGCAGTCAAGCACAGGATTTAAGGAAAAGATTAAGCTCATTACAACCGGTGGAAAGCAAATGAGACTACAGAATGAGAGAGGATAAGAAAACACTCATAAGGAAATGATCTTAAGAATATGTATAAATGGGAGCTATTTCTTGTTCTGCAAAATACTTCCTTAATGGCCTCCAAGAAGTCACTCAAGACAATAGGGTTCAGAGTATCAAATAACCAGGATGTGAATCAGAGACTTGGCTTTATTTCTTGCTCTGCATTAACCCACTGTGTCAACTTGGCAAGCCGTGTTGCTTCTCTAGAACTTAGTTACCTCACCACTGAAGCTAGGAGAGTGATATTTTTATCATTAAATATTTAGATAAAAAGTCAGTCCTTTTCTTAAAGCAGGGACTGATCTCTCCTAATAGCTTTGATAGACATTTCACTCATTTAAGTGCGGATTTTGTTTCAGTGTCCCTCTACAGCGGAGACAATATTATTCAGCCACTGCACAAGGCAATAGAATACACTAATGATGGTCTCTTGCATATAAATACTTCAAGGAGGGGAAACGGGAGAGATAAGGTGGGATTATAGAGGTCATCTATTATGATCCAATCAACCAACTAGTTCTCGAATCATTGACTCATAAATGTTAAAGCCATTTAAAAAAAAAAAATCTGCCTCAGAATAGACATTTCCGTGTTTTCAACTGAAAGGTAGAAAGCTTAACAGATAGATTAAAAAATCGAAAATATCCTGTTATTTGTCTGAAAGTTGTTAAGGAATTGGAAAGTAAACTTTTCAGGATAAATGGCTGAGAAATATGAAGTTTTAGGCTTGCTTACTCTTCAATAAATCCCCAAGCAGTACCATGCAGCTTAGGCTAACATGATATGCTGTTGGTCCAGAACACCTACTGTGGCAAGCGTTGTGGGCTCTTCATCCATGCAACAACTAGAGGAGTAGACCTTGTTAGTTAAACTTTGAAAGCATGAAAATTCTTTAAATACAGATTAAATACCAAAATAAACTGTACCTGAGCAAGGATGACCTAAAACTTTATCGCAATATAGTGCCTGAAGTCCCCAGCTGGGCTAGCATGTTCTACACGCTTGGGACTCAACAAATATCCTATGGTGAAAAAGAAACCCACTCACACATGCCTCCCCTGCATGAAGTCCAAATACGCAAATTTACTTCTAAAATAATCCAACAAGTTTGTATATTAGCACAGTCCAGTGGCCAGCCCTGGAGCTGGATCTGGCAGGCAGCTCACTTCTTCCATGCAGTCCATTGCCTTTGCCCCAGAAGCAGGGAACCACATCTGAGAAGGAAACACAGCCCAAACAGCTGAATGCCTCCTCCTTTCCAAGCTGGCTTTGAGCATGTGCAGCTGAGCTGAAAATGCTCCTGTCTCTGTGCTAGAAAAGGAGTTTATTCCACACCCCTCTTACAGAAACTGGATCTTGTCCCAAGCTGCAGTAGATGAGATTTCCATCCCTCCCCACAGAACCAGCAACGTCTGCCCAGCTCTCTGTGTCAGACTGCAACAAGCCCTTCCAGCAGCTAATGCATCAAAGGAAAGAAAAAAAGAGAAGAAACTAGTTGCTGCTTCAGGGCATAAGTGGAAACTGCCCTTCCTGGGAGGGTGGTAAGCTGGGGTCTGTGGTGTCATCCTCCAACTGCAAGTACTGATACTTGAACATCTTGGGCAAATAATACAATGGCAGCACATGCATACAGGTAATACTGAGCACAAAAACACTTGTAATGTTTCAAGTAATTAAGCTGAGCAAAATCTGTGCAAGCCTGTGCTACCTTTTTCTACCCATTTGTAGATCTTTCTACTATGCTACTGTTGAGCAATAAACAGTAGCAAGAGAGTATTTCCTCAGTGTTCTCCTCTTAACCAGATGTAGTCTCCCAGATCTATTCTGAGATCATTGAAATACTTGACATATGCAGGTTCCCCCATCCCCCCAGTAAATGTGTTATTTTCTTCACTGAAATTAAAAAAACCCAAAAAATCTATAAGAGAATAGTGTTAAGTTTGCATGCACACAATAGCAATATTTCAACATTTTTTGCAGGGGGGGTGGGTGTTCTGCCCTAAGGATTGAATGATTTTACTTACAAAATGACAAAAGTTAAAAATTCATTAAGAAAAGTTAACCTATTTATATTAGCACAGATCAAGTGGTCACAGTGGACTTTAGTAAGGCCTTTGACACCGTTCCCCACAGCATCCTCCTGGAGAAATGAGCTGCCCATGGTTTGGATGAGTGTACTCTTCACTGGGTAAAGAACTGGCTGAATGGCCGAGCCCAGAGAGTGGTGGTGAATGGAGTTAAATCCAGTTGGCGGCCGGTCACAAGTGGTGTTTGCCAGGCCTCAGTTTTGGGTCCAGTCTTGTTTAATATCTTTATCAATGATCTGGATAAGGGGGTTGAGCGCTCCCTCAGTAAGTTTGCGGATGACACCAAGTCGGGCGGGAGTGTCAATGTGCTTGAAGGTAGGAAGGCTCTGCAGAGGGATCTGGACAGGCTGGATTGATGGGCTGAGGCCAACTGTATGAGGTTTAACAAGGCCAAAGGCCAATGCACTTGGGTCACAACAACCTCATGCAACGTTACAGGCTTGGGAAGGAGTGGTTGGAAAGCTGCCTGGCAGAAGAGGACCTTGCGGTGATGGTCGACAGCCAGCTGAACATGAGCCAGCAGTGTGCCCAGGTGGCCAAGAAGGCCAACGGCATCCTGGCTTGTATCAGAAATAGTGTGGCAAGCAGGAGTAAGGAGGTGATCGTGCCCCTGTACTACTCGGCACTGGTGAGGCTGCACCTCAAGTACTGTGTCCAGTTTTGAGCCCCTCACTACAAGGACACTGAGGGGCTGGAGTGTGTCCAGAGAAGGGCAATGAGGCTGGTGAGGGGTCTAGAGAACACAACTTATGAGCAACAGCTCAGGGAACTGGGGCTGTTTAGTCTGGAGAAGAGGAGGCTGAGGGAGGACCTTACTGCTCTCTACAACTACCTGAAAGGAGGTTGTAATGAGGCAGTTGTTGGTCCCTTCTCCCAATTAACTAGCAATAGGATGAGAGGCAATGGCCTCAGGTTGCATCAGGGAAGGTTCAGATTGAGCATTAGGAAAAATTTCTTTACTGAAAGAGTGGTCAGGCATTGGAATAGTCTGCCCAGGGAGGTGGTGGAGTCACCATCCCTGGAGGTGTTCAAAAAACATGTAGATACGGCACTTTGGGATATGGTTTAGTAGGCATGGTGTTGTTGGGTGGATGGTTGGACTTGATGATCTTAGAGGTCTTTTCCAACCTATGATTCTATGATATTTCACATCCAATGCTGGCAAAACAACTTTATAATGGGAAGCATTTCCTAACTTGTGTTTTCTAACAGGTTACCTTAACATCACGTTAAGGAGCAATTTCTCACCCTCTCCTTACAACTTCTTGAACAAAGAAAAGTCTGGATACAGAAAGACAACAGCTGATGATGGAATAAAAAAGGCAGCAAGTGTAGGCTTTGGTGTTCACACCAAAGAGAATCGTAAAGTTGAAAGGGTGGAGATGAGCACAGATGAGCCCATGACAGCAAAAACCTTCTCACTTGCTCACCCAAGGCACTACAGTACAATCATGAAAAGCTAAATGGCATGTGAGCATAAGTCTCCTTTGGGACATTGCCTGAGGTCTTGGACAAAATCAGGGCCAGCTGCCTACAGCAGATAAAGCTTTGAAAGCAGTGTCAGTTCAGTCAGTCTGCCAGGTTATGGACAGCATAGGTCTAATATGGTTAGAGCTGTTCCAGCCAGTGAACAATTCTACTGCTTCATCCAAAACAAGCTAAAGCTAATGGTAAATACCACTGGGATTCTTGCAGTGCCACAGGGCATAGCTTCCATCATCACAATGGGCTGCATTTTACATTTTCAAGGACATCATGGACTGCCTAAGTCAGAACATTCATAAGTTTAAAGAAAAAATTAAATACAAGTTGTTTGAAGTCTAAATGAGCTTCATTTCTCCAAACACATGAACATAACCATTAAATTCTGTCTGTCAGAGTGCGCTCTGAAAACCTCAACAGGCCACCTCAGCTACGTAGAAAAACCCATGTCTAGAGTGGGTACGATTGGTCTTAAAATCAGTTCAACTGAAATGGAATTACAAAGAAGGAAATTGCTGATCTAACATCACCCTTCCAAGTGAATTTTTTTTCAGTTCATCAGAAAATAGAAAAAAATGTTCCCTGAACAATGTTAGCTTGAAGTCCTGACAAGTAAGAGCTTTCTGGGACACAGAATGAAGTTGCTTTGATAGACTGTCAATTGGATAGACCAAAAAAGATAAACCAAATTAATCCCAGAATTCGTGAGATAAGACATGGACACTTACTTGACAACACACACTACATTTAGAAGTGATATCAGCAAGAAGTATCATCACATATTGGGATGCCACATACAGCAAGAATAAGAGAGAACAATGCTACACAAAAACTCACTAATGACACAGTCACATTTGATGCCACTCCAAACAACTAATTCCGATCTACTATAAATAACTGATGTTAGGGTAAGACAGGAACACTGTATTTGTCACTAACAGTTGTCAATGAAACAGTTGCCTACTGCTTCTTTCTCCAACTGAAGGCATCCAGAGGGAAGACGACCGCTTATCAAGAGAGGTCTTTCATGTGATGTCTACGATAACAGTTGGACTTGCTAACCAAAAGCGTTCTCTCAAGCCTGTGTTCCTGAAAGAAGTCTGACCAGATCTGCTGAGCTCAGACTCAAACCATGCAGATGTTTTTTTTAATTGTCACAAAAATAACAACAACAAAAAACCCAAAACACCAAAACCACAACAAAATTCTCTAAAGAAAACACAGACATAACGATTCATATTACAGTATCAGTGCTCCCTGTCGTATTATCTCTAGCCCAAACATGCCTGTTAATCTCCAAAACTGCTGTAGTTGCATCAGATATTAGTCCCTGAAGCATCATGCTAAACCATAGTACTTCAGAAGTGTTTGCAGCGAGTGACAATGACAGCCTTAAGAGCACAAGAACTTGTCACAACCTTGAAGTGTCAAGTCATGACAGAATCACAGAAGGGTTGAGGTTAGAAGGGACCTTTGGAAGTCATCCGGTCCAAACCCCCTTCTCAAGCAGGACCTCCTAGAGCCAGTTACCTAGTGCCATGTCCAGCTGGGTTTTGAATATCTCCAAGGATGGAGACTTCACAACCTTTCTGGCCATGTTCACAGTGAAAAAAGTGTTTCCTGGTGTTCAGAGGAACCTCCTGTGTTTCTGTTTGACAGGACCAGAGGCAACAGGCACACTGGGCACCGATGAACGAAAACAGCCAGGAGAAGAGAAGGTTCCAGAAGGACCTTATAGCAGCCTTCCAGTACCTGAAGGGGGCCTACAGGAAGGGTGGAGAGGGACTTTTTACAAGGGCATGTCATGACAGGACAAATGGTAATGGCTTTAAACTGAAAGAGAGTAGATTTAGATTAGATATAAGGAAGACATTTTTTACAGTGAGGATGGTGAGGCACTGGAACCGGTTGCCCAGAGAAGTTGTGGATGCCCCCTCCCTGGAAGTATTCAAGGCCAGGGTGGATGGGGCTTTGAGCAACCTGGTCTAGTGGACGGTGTCCCTGCCTGTGGCAGGGGGTTAGGAACTAGATGATCTTTAAGGTCCCTTCCAACCCATTCTATGATTCTACAATTCTTTGTGTCCTCTGATCAGTTATTTATATACATTGATGAGATCCCCCCTGAGCCCTCTCTTCTGCAGGCTGAGCAGTTCCAGCTGTCTTAGCCTTTCCTCATAGGAGGGATGCTCCAGTCCCTTAATCATTTTCAAGGCCCTTCATTGGACTCTCTCCAGTATGCCTGTATGTCTGTCCTAGTCAGACACCACCACATCATGCCTTTAATGCATCGTCCAGTAGTAAAATGTCTGTAAACCTAGAAACTAAGTATCATCCTAAAAGAAAGCCTGAACAAGTGCTCCAGGATTTATCAATAAGAAAATAAATACAAAATAAGGACAATTATGTTTTATTTTTAAAAAAGCTGTAGCAAACTGTTAGAAACTTCTTAGAAAGACAGCCTCGGGGACAAATACATTCAGGTGAATTGCAGTTATTGGAAGGGAGCATAATAAAAGCACAGCAAGCAACTACACTAATAAGGAGCAACGAGACACTTTAAAGACTTAGAAAGAAATCATAGAAAACATGGAGGCAAAACCACGTAGCTCACCATTCATGTGAAAGAAAAAACAGAGATAAAGTCAGAAATGTGAAGAGGCAATATAACTTACAACTAATGAGAATATTCTAAGTACACCAGGAACAAAAAGAAGACCATTCTCTCAGTTAATTAACAGGTCCATTAATCAAGGGAGAAGGAGAGCCTGCAAAGAGACTGAAGTATTCAAAACCTTCTCATCATAAAAAAGCTAGTCATAACTAAGTACCTAAATTAGCTTTGACAATGAAAGACGAATCCAGGACAAAACACAGAAAGAACAGATCAAGAAATATTTAGTTCGGTTAGTTCTATTCACGTCAACAGGATGATAATATTTACCCCAGTATTATTTAGGAACAAGCTGGATAAAACAGTGGAAAATCCAGCAAGTGTTATTTCTGAGGAAAAACCAAATAGTGTTTAGTCTTTAAAAAGGTGGAAAAAAGAGACGTACAGACAAGTCAATTTGATTGCCTGGAATGACACTAAATTCTTAAACAAATAGCTGTATGCCACCTTTCCTCCACCCCAACCCCCAAGTGTCACAGACTCATCAAGAACAAGGTTAAGTCTAATCAATTTAATTTCCTTCTTGACTTCATGGGTTAGAGGGAAGGGCATAAAGAAAGCAGAATAGGAGCAGACGATGTGACGTCAAGTGGTGTGTTTTATTAAGTCCTTTGACATTGTTCCCTTAAATCACTGTTGGACTGATCAATTGGTTGAAAACATCTATCTAAAAAAGTAGCTATTAATCACGCAGCACAAACCAAGAACGTGTTTTAAGTAGGATAACTGTGGAGAAGTTTTTCCTGGGCTTGGGTGCATTTAGTATTTTCAGCAGTTACTCTGACAAAATTGGAGAAGGCATCTAAAAATTTGTGGATTGCTGCTCCTCCAATCCAAAGCCAACAGTTTAGAGAAAGAGATGAGAAGTAGAAATGAGCTTGATAAATTTATGAAACAGCCCTGTATTAATAATACAAAATGAAGTCATGCAAAAGCACTACACTGCAGCAGAAGAAAAACAAAGCAGAACATGAACATTGGAGTAACTAGCTAAATTGTGAAAAATAAATGTCTGATAGATATTTGAAACAATATTTCTATTGGAAGAAGTCATATACACGTGAGCACAAGCCAGACAACAACGCATGCTGAATCAGGAACAGTATTTTCTAACAGATACTTTTTATGAAACAAACCATCTCCTGATGAACAAAAAACTCACTTTGATCAATATTTCTGCAAGGTCCCACTGAAATCTAACAAACGTCTACTAATAAACAATATATAGGTATTGAATATATAAAAAAAGCTTTAACATTTCACTTAAAGATATTAAAACCACATATTCAAGTAATAAACAAGTCTCAGTAAGAGACTATTTTTATCTTCCTTCGTGTTTTCAGTGCTCCAGTACCATCAAGACTGTTTTTCATTACTGAAGCGACGAAGCTTTACAATATATTAGGGAAATAAATAATTCCCATGCATTAATTATTAAATCTGTCTCTGCTGCAGTTCCTCAGCAATATTCATGCATATTCCAAATAGTTTCTCATCAATAGTCTTAATGGGGGAGGGACTGGGAGGCTGGGGGCGAAAGGTGTGTTAAAAGAGGTTCTTTCCTCACTTAAAGCAATTCTCAACATATATTTTGCTTTTGTTTTTAAAACTGAAAAAATTAAAACAGGACAGCAAGTATGAGAGAAGTCCCTTGGTTTTACATTCATGTTTTATGTAAATAACTGCTGTGCTATCTTGTAGAACAAGTTGAAGTGCCTGTTAATGTTATGTGAAAGATTCACATCGTGATGATACTGAAATAAAACACGCAATTTGAAGTTTATTTTAAACTGATTTGATTCAATGAAAAGCTTGCAAAATTCCATTCTTCTCTCTTCTGCCTTAAACACCAACAGTCAAATCAAAGGGGCTCCCTTTTACACGGATATTGTAGTGCTTTAAATTAAGATAGTCTCTGACTAATGTTGACATTAAAAGACTACAAAATTATCTAGAATGACATTACTGATTTCACTTCCATGTCATAGAAGTACATCATATTTGCATAGCTGTAGCGTATGTGTACCGGCTTGTGTCTTTGTCCTTATCTTTGGACAAATACTCCTCTAATATACCAGCTCAAAGCATCTATTTTTCTACCAAAATACATAACTGATATAAAACCAAACCAACCAAAAGAAAGCACGATGACATTACATCAACTTCTTAGTGTGCAACACTGTCTCCAGGTGCTGACAATGCCTTCAAATATGTACTACAAGAACTCTTAAACACAAATCAAAAAAAGCTGACTTTCCTGTCAACCAACCATTCTCACAGTGAACTCAATCTAGAGCATAGCAAAAACCCACAAAACTCCCCCATCCCTTTACCCCCCACACCCCAACCCCACCTCAACAGAAGTCTTTAAGCCACTTCAGTAGAAGCAGGCAGGAAACAACCCTTGTGTTGTACAAATGCTTGGAGGGAGGCTGGAAGCCACCGGTGAAGTTTCCCCATGCCACATGGAGACAAGTTCAAAACTATTAAAGGCTTTATCAGAGAAAAACAAATACAATTACATATTTCATCATATAATGGAATTTACTTCCCACCAGGATAGAGATCACGGTTCAAGAATTTGTTACTGCTCACTCAGGACCAGTTTGAATGCTCATCTCCATATCACAGGACTGTTTTCACCACTGGGGTTTGCCCACACAAATTGATCCCATCCCCTGAATCTTTTCTCCACATACCCAAACAGGTGTTTCCAAAACATCCTTAACTTTCTGATTTCAGCTTCCCCCCCCCCAACCTTCTTTTTCATTTTTAATCAACGCTTACAGATCTATGAAAGAAAAATTGTCACTCATGCCTCAATGCAAATGAAGTACTGCTCCTAAATTTCAGTACAAATGTTTTCTTCCCTTCAAATATCAGCATCGTGGCTAAACCTGACACACAGAAAAGTCAATTAAGCATCCTAATAACATTAGCTAAAGCCACTGCATAAGAAATTGCTCACAATTTATTTAAAGTGCTTGTACAGCAATTACTCACAAGATACTGCACTTAGTTGGGATTTCCTGTTCAACTTGATCTGATTATAAAGAGTAGTTTGTCATCAGAGCAATTTGAAAGCATTTCATAAAAGTAATGATGTGTACATGTTAAATCTAATTTGGAAACCAGAAAAGCTAGATTTGTTAACTGTCTCTCGGACCAGAAATCTTGGATACAGGGGCAGCCATTTTGAGAAAAGCAGAGCTCCCACCATGTTCCTCTCAAAATATTTGCAATGTAGCTGCAAAAACCAATTCTGATCCTCCACCAACATCAGTAATCATTTTATTTCGCCTTCAATATTTATTTGCTCCAGACAATGCTGAAGCGTGGATATGTGACGGGGAAAAACCCCACCAAAGAACACTGTTGGTCAGTGAAATGGAAAAAGCTCACCACTGGAAATTCAGATATCTCATCTGGTATTGCCAAGCTTGCTCCTAGAATCACAGATACCAAGGACACTGGAAGGTTTCCTGTGACTTGTGCTAAATGACAGTCAGATGCAAGAGTCAGCATGCTTTGTAGAGATGCTCTGCACTCTGAAACTTCACAATGTGACTACGAATGACACCAACGCAGAAACTCTGAAACAAACACCACAGAAGTCTGTACTGCAGAGATACATATACTAATTCTTTCTGTAACCATTCAGACTAAACCCAGGACAGCAGCATGACAGATGCAGCATGAGCTCCTGAAAGCAAACAGAAGTTACATCACTGTTGGGGCCCAGAAGGGAAAGGTCAGCTAAATCATCAGTAAACGTGCTTAGGTTGTGAAGAACTGCTTGCTGAGGAAGTAATCTGCATACCTAAGTGTTTCTCTAAGTAAGACAAATCACATAAGATAATGATTTTTCTAATTTTGAAGACAGATGCCCAACATAATTAAGTGGGTGTGGAAAGAAAGGTGACAAAGGAACAATTTTAAGAGTTTTATTACTCTGTGTTTGAAAACAATTTCTCAGTTTAGCAAAGCGATGTGTCCTGGTGAACAAGTAGTGTCACAGGCATGAGACAGTGTCCTTCATCGTGTTACACTGCAGTGATCTCAACATCTGACTTTCACAAACAAGTCAGCACTCTCTCCTGTTCTTCTCTCCATACCCAGAAATACTTTTGTGCCCTTGTACTCCATCCATACTCCTCTGGCCTCTCTCAGATCTCCACTGATGATGCTGGTAAGAACGGCCCCGAATGGGTGGAGCATGTTAGATACTCCTAGAGCACACCCTTCGGTTTAGTTTAATCTGAGATGAGTGCAGCACCCATGATTACAGACCAGGGTACCCAGAGCTTTGTCCACCTGGATCTTGAAAGCCTCTGACGATGGACCCTGCACAGCTTTTCTGGGCAACCTGGTCCAGGCCTTGACTGCAGTCACAGTGACAGATTTTTTTTAAATTTTTTTTTTATTTCTAATTTTCCTTCTCTTCAGGAAACCAGGCCCTCCTGTGTTCCAGCTGATGACTGTTGCCTCTGTCCCTGTGCACCTCCCCACCGAGCCCAGCTCTGCCTGCTCAGCCACGGGACACTGGGACTCTCCCAGGCTTCCAACTCATGGGAAGCAGAGACCAGGAGGAGAGCTGTGTCAAAACTGCCTTCCTGATTGACACCAGCATTGACACACCTGCTAATTATGGCCTAATTATGGGTATGATTTTACACCTGGATAGACATTACACTAGAGGAACTAAATGGTATAATTCTACACCAGTAGAATTAAACTAGTTCCAAAGCCTGCAAGGATACCTGGCTGAGTTAGGATATATATTCTTCAGACTAGCCTACACTTGCTAGTTTACAGGACACAATCTGTTTTAAAATGAGATGATATATTCATGAAAGAAGCTTTAAACAGGTTTAAATATTGCCACTTTCTTGTGGCCTAAAGAGTAGTCCAGCAAAAAGAGGTTGGGCTTTAAGGGGGGGGGGGGAAAAACCACCAACCAACCACACACAGCAAAAGACCCATATCGCCACGTTTTTGTTCTGATCCAAATATTAAGTATTCTTCATACTATAAATACCAACTCTTCTGTTGCAGTATGCATCATTTTTTGCACTAGTTTTCCCAGGAAACGAACATACTTTTTACATAGTGTAGCTTGTTCTGAACCTTGTGGAAGACGCAAACAAGATCACAAGTGAATTTATGTTGAACACTTCTTCCCCAACATTGCTGCCAGCAGGGCAACTCACGGTGCGATTTAAGACAGACAAGGCTTCAGGCACTAACTGACACTTCAACTGATGTTTAAATCCTTCTGTAGCAGGCCTAAATGGCACAGTGGTTAAAACCCCATGGCTTGCTGCGCCACGCCAACACTTTGCAGGAGCATCACCACATCCCAGCACAGCCAGGCCCTGGATGAGAGGCTTGCAAACCCATGGATGCGCTGCCAAGGGAGGGGACGGCGAGCACTGCCAAAGCAGCGGTGGTGGCTGGCAGCGAAGCCCTTCAGATCCAAAGCACTGCCAGCACAGCAGGGTCACGGAAACACTAGCAAGCATAGCCGGCTCCGCACACCTCCCACCCGAGGCTGGCAGGGTACCACAAGACCCTCTCCTGCGCTCGCAAGAACACGGCCATCAGCGGAAACCTCGGCAAGAGCTTGCTCCAGTGAGTCTCCAAGAAGAAGCAGTCATCTGGTTCACACGGACCACACTCTTGCACTGGAGAAAGGAATAGTGAACACTGATCAATTTATAAAAGGCGCAAAACTCAATCTGGACAGGCGGCACCAGTTAGAAGGTGAAACAAAACAGTAACCGCCATATGCTTCAAAGACCACAGACTCCTGCCATCATCTTCACTGAGCTCATTCCTTTGCTTCACATCGTACCACTTCAAAACAGGCCTTCTTCTACAATCAAAGTTGGTGGAATTTGAGCAATGCATTTCCAGATACTATTTTTCTTTCCTTTTTGTGGGGTTTAATGGAAAAAATATCTCCATTTTCTTTGTGCTTAGATGAATACTGGAGATACAACACAGGCCAGGGAAATCCTGTTATTTTCTTATTTCCAAGCAACTACCATTAAACTGGACAAGAAACAAAAGACTGATATCTTGCCCATTTGCACCATTTAGCTACTGCTGATTCCTGGAAAGTCTCCAGTGCTCAATGTCACCTCTCAGATCTGGAGCATTCAATATGATATGATTTATTAGGTGGACTGAATGCACAGTGCTATGATTTCTTGTTTTTCCAGTTTGAAGGAAATTGCTTTTATATCTTATGCTGACTTAAATACTTTTTACTCCCCTCCCCCAAAAGTCCCCTCATAGTTCCATTTACAAAACAAACCATACCAATGCTTAGGTAATTAGATTACACAGGACTGCATCACATTAAATTCAGTACCTGTATCTAATTTCCACAGTATCTTTTACAATGGTATCTAAGAATCAGGCAGCTTTTTTTCCTTTTTGTGCTTAGTTTTTCCATACTTTCTGCTTATTTAATAAAATATATGTGCATGTTTGAATTAGTAACACCCCAGCAAATGCATCTGATTCAATTCCTGATATTACCACAAACACGCAAGGGGCAGAGCAGGTGCAGCTTATCACAAAATCTGAACAGAGTCTACTTGCTTCTGGTCAGAATGTACAGCCATGCAGATATGGAGGCTCCCCTTAGTCCAATCAAATTTCAGTTGTATCCTCTACAGAGCTCACTTCTGTGGAAAAGCAGCCACGCAGAGCATCAACAGCTGTCTGAAACATGGACCAACACATTCAGGTCTCAGCGCACAGAAGCACGGATGCAGTCATCAATGGTACGCTCCTCGGTATGCGACTCTTGCACTTCAGTTTCATCTATGTTTTTCACTGCTACTTGATACTCCAATGTAAAAGAGAAGCTGGTATGGAATTTTATTTGCTCAAAACGGTAACAGCTGTTATAGAGCCAGTGGCGATTTAATTTGAACTACAGAACAGAACTACGCTTTGCTCTTGCCTCCGAAGCCTCTGTCCCCAGGTCACGCTCACTATGAGAGCACTGCAACATGTGCTTTTGCAATGGTGGTGTATTAATCTAAAAGCATCCCTATGTGAATGCTAGAAAACAGGTTTATAAATCTCTATGCTCAGATTTTGCACATTTAAGGTAACTCATGTGTTGGAGAGTTGTGGGGGGTGAAATTAAAGCACAAGAATGTTAATTACTCGATAAAAACAAACAAAAAAAAGCTACTTTCATTGAGCAAAACCAAGCTTTCAGAATTGAAAGTGCAGAGGACTCAACCTTTGCACACATGTAACACAAGCCCAAGCCCATTCCAAACCATGTCCTGCACCTAATCTCTCCAGCCCTCCCCAGTTACTTGGGCAACTTACAATGAAGTTTTCCACCACTGTACATTCAGTTTAGCACTTTTCTGGTTATCCATACTGGCAAAAAACCCCAACCAAACAAGAAAAACAAAATTGAACATAAAGTACGTGTTCCCAAAGAAGGGGTAACTAGGGAGACAGGCTTTTTAAAATTTAAATACAATGTTCATTACAGCTCACTTGGGCAGGCTGAGAATGAACCCCAAGCAGCAGCTGCTCACAAAAATGCTGGAAGAGCCCAAACATCAGAAAAACATAAAATCTTCCTTGAACTAAAATATATTAATTCCTATGTTTTTCCTACAAAAATAAAGAAAAAAGCAATTGTACTGACAAGAAGAAAAAAATCAAGAAAAGCAGCTACTGAATACCAAATTGTACCTTCTGAACCTGCCTACCTGACAGCCACAGGCAAGTGACATTGCTAAGCTGAGCTAGATTTTTGGAGAATATTCCCTAGGAAAGAGAGAAAACGAATATACGAATTATTCCTTCTTAGCCAAGTAGTAACTTGATTGCTGCAGTGTGGAGTTACAGAGCTAAATGATGCCCCATTTTCTTGTTTTGACTGGAAACTGTGGAGGCCAGCACACCTTACTGGCTACCTGGGCAGGAGCACAGGGACAAGCTCAGAAGACCATTTCCTCTATCCCTTCTGTAACGTATCAGACAGAAGAGGGGACACACATACTTTTTCAATCATAAAATATACCCTATGCTCAGAACGTGACACTTCCTCCGTGGGGCCTTTGTTTGGCTGTATCCCACCCATACACACAGCATCTTCACGGTTTTTTCCCGCTTTGACTACACGTGGCATAGGGGATCCTCCAGCAAAAAAACCCAAAAGCACCACCATGGTGGGTCCTCCTGACAGAAGCTGCATTTTCAGAGACAGAGGAACTGCATCTCCTCTTGCACTGCAGCACAAGTAAGGATGCTTCTGACACACGACCTTGAGCACAAGGTAATTTGCTCCTTGCTGTGCATCACCTCGGGCATTAGCACAGAAATAAACTCTAGTGTAAAATCACCTCCCATTGCCCTACTCACAGGGATTGTGGTGTATTTCAATATAACCTTGGAAAAGGTGTGTAGACATATGAAAATCATAAAGTAAATTAAAGTATGTACTCTGTTTCAGGAAAGCATTTCATGCTAAAGTCATAGAATCAGTTATTTCAACTGAGACTGCTGATCTCAGCTTTAGTTCAGTTAGGTCTGTGTGCAACCACAGCAATGGCACACAAAAACCCTATTATGCGGCTGACAATCACGCATCTCGATCACCAGCAAAGATAATGCTATTGCTATCAAGAAACTGACAGTTCCTCAAATTGTTCAAGAATTGATTTTACGATAAGGACGCGTATAGCTTTTCTAACATCAGTGAAAGAACTGTGTAACATTTAAATGAAAGTTTACGTATGGCTGCCCGTGAACATTCAGACTTGGATAGAAACTACTGAAATCTGGAACTAAAGAGATCTACACTGATTTCAGATGCTAGTGTAATCAAATTAATGCTCAAAATCATTCAAATTATTATTCTGATTACCATTTCATGCACAGTCTTATATTGCTCCCAGTGGGATTGCTCATTTTTACAGTTGCAGCAGAGAAGAAATATTGTAAGTTATGACAGGAGAGAAAACCATTTAACTATGGCACCCCAACCCTTTCCTCAGCACCTCCTGCAGCCCTGCTTAGGCTGCCTTCAGACCAGTTTGTGGCTCTGTGTGAATCCTGTTCTTGGGCACTCAGCTATATAAAGAGACTGTGCACCAAGATTCAGGTAATAGGACTCCTGTTCAAAGCAGATTGTATGAAACGTCCCTTTGCAAGGGTATCAGCAAGAGCTCCACAACCCATACAGTACTAAAAGGCTTTATTAATACATATTTTTACTCTTTTACTTCTATGAACTTCCCGCAGGACATTGTTGAAACCTCTGAAACTTTTTGCCTTTTGCACTAAAGGCCCCAAACTTTAGCTGGGAGCATGCTGAAACTCTCGGTAGACCTGAACGAGATGGTCTCCATTTCTCTGTGAATCAAATGTCTATATATTGTTACCATAGGACTTGAAACTTGTAAACTGCTTCAGGAGTTAAGCTAGTTGCCCCTCCTGCCCTGTGCTCCAAGGCAGTGGCAAAATAGCTTAGGATGAAAAAGAGAAAGAAGGATCAAAGATGAATCTGCTGACTCATGCTGATGCCAGATACACTCATGTTAGCAACACAATTCTTAAAGAACTTTTTCTCAGTATCTTGGAGGACACTTGGAAAAACACTACCAACTCCTGCCACAGTGCAATTTACCTAAAAGTTCACTCTCAACACACCTTTAAGCCTCTATCTCTCAACAAACAATGATTACTCAAATCAACAGCCTTCACGGCATTCAACATTCCCATTTGATTTTGCTTGTTTTGTAACGCATTGGCACTTACCTCATTTAGCCCCCCAAATCTTCCTGAAGACACTCAGGGGAATGACACTGGGAACACGCTGCCCCTCCTGGGGAGGGCCCCCCAGTATCACATCCTAAAAGCACAGCCTAGTAAACAGGCACCTTACCCTCTCTTTCATACAGAAAGTCAGATTAGAGGGAAAAAAGGGGGAAAAAAAAGAAAGCAGCACTTAAGACAAGAAAAAAACTCCAAATAACTGACATCATAATAGGAATAAATGAAGACAACTGCCAGCAACAGAAAGAGCCTGTCAAAAGACCTCAGTTGTGCTTTACAGTACCTCTGAAGGCTTAGCAAGCTGTCATGTCTCTGTAGATGCTGAGGAGTACCGGACCAGCAACCACAGAGATAGAAGCACTCTCTTTCTCTTCCCCCTCCATAAATACCGTAAGGGGATAAGCCCAAATCCACAGCAACAGGCGCAGCTGGTGCACCCTGAAGAGAAATACTACTGGGACAGAGGACATTTAGAGTCCCCTATTTGGTTGAGGGCTGGTAATTAGCTATATACCCTGTACCTGATGATGGTGGCTTCCTCAGCAGATGCAGTTAACAGGTTTTTGTTCTATCCTCCTGCACCTGCCTACAAACCTGAGTGACCTGTCACTTGTCTTGGCTGAACGATCCTAGCCTCTCCACCTCTCTACGCCCATCATCTGTACCACCTGCGTAGTGTTACACAAAACAAAGAAAATAAGAGATGGTCTCACTGTACAAAAAAATTACAGGGGAGAAACATTTACTTTTCAAACGTTATTGTATCTTTATGAAAATCTGAAAAGAATGTTACTTTGTGGGGAGGGGTACTCATGCAAACAACTTGAGGCTGATTTTTTTTACTTTCACTTGAAAGCATTCTTAAAAATCAAATACCAGTTCAGAAAAAGAGAAAAAAAAAAGTCAGTGATTGGTTCCTCTCTATGAGACTTTAAACAAAGTTTTCAATCTATGTAATTATACATGGCATAAATTATAAATTTTCATAAGTCAAGATTCATTTTCAAAGATGCACAATATCAAATTCAGATGTAATTAAACAGCATTTATTTCATAAACCAGAGAGAAATAAATTAAAATTTGGCATGAAATTACAACTTTCCACAGGAAAAAAAAGACAGTGTTTGAGACTCCAACTTTTCCCTAATGAAAGCTGTATTACATCATCTTTAAAACTAGACAATCATGTATTTCCTTGGCACTTTTAATGTCATTCACATGGTATTTGTCCTTCTTCTGTATTATCTAAGACATGCAGATAATCCTTCAGTCTCTGGGGAGATCGAGGCTGGTGTTTTTCTCCAGTAGTTCCGCTCAAATGATCATTTACGTTCTGATAATTCTCGTATTGTAGATGATTCCTTCCACGCTTGTAGCAGATCTCAAGGTAGTAAAGGACTGGTCCTAGCAAAGATACATTGATGTCCAAATGTGGTTGGTTTGGTTTTTTTACAGAGTTCAGCTTCCCACTACAAGGACAGCCCTTGGGGCTGCTCTTAAGCTCTTCAGAAAAGACAGCACAAATATTTGTCATGACATCCAGAGAAAATTGCCTAACTGATGGACAAAGGGTGCATGGAGATTCCCTCTCAACTACTCACCTGTATGCAGGCGTACCCATCTAAGAACACCACGCTAAGGAGGAGGTAGAGACCACCAGTGGTTCCAAAGTGACAGCAGGGACAGGTGGAAAAACTCTGTGTGATAATTCCTCTTTGCAGTTGGGCCCTAAAGTGTAAGCCCATCTTTTTGGGGCAATTTCTGAGTACCAAAAAGCAGTGTCCCCATGCATCTAAGCAACCAGACACAATAGCTATGCTATAGGATATCCTGCTAGAGGGCAGCACATACACATACTCCTAAAAGCCGGCAAGAAAATGCCATGGAAAAGGTAAACCTTGGTTATTAAAAATCAGCTGAGTTTTATTTAGTTTTTTAATCACCTTTGCTGGAGATTGCACCAGGAATATAAACTGTTTCTTCACTAATATGCCATATGTTGCTGGACTGCACTAAGACCCTGATATGGTGAATATGATGCAGATGAGCACTGAAAGATTATAGCAGCCAGCTCCATCAGAACACTTTATGAAGCACAAGCAATTTTCGTCACAAGTAGCAAAAATGCTAACTCTCAGGGGTAGGGGAACAGAAGATGAAAATATTAAGTTCCAAAAATAAACCCAGCATGAAATAAGCCAACGACATATTGCCAAGAAGTATCTAGCTTCAGTTTTGCTTTACAAAACACTTCAGTTTTTCCTAATTTGCTTAAGTTTTTCCAATATCCTGAGCAAACAACTTTCAGCATAACAATTGTCTGAGAGATGCTTAGCTATGTGATTTGGTTTTTTGTAGCACTTCTCTGCTCCTTTGCTGAAACTTTTTATAAAATCAGCAGGAAAATTTAAAGATTTATTTATAAGTGATTATTGTACTGAAAAGACTACTGAAGAATTGCCAGTGAAGTGGAGTTTGCAGGCATTCTTGCAGACAAAAATGTCATTTCTGTCACTGCTCATGAAAAATGAATGAAAGTGTTCACGAATACCAGCAAAGTGTTCTGGCTCCTGTTTTCAAGATGATTTTGTACGTGTTCTGTTCTAGGTTCAACCCTGTTTCCCGAAATCTTTTCAGACTGGTAGAGGTCCATACAGTTCCACATATATTTTTACTCAAAAAGAGAATATGTATAGAGCCAACTCTGCTAGGAAGCAAATCTTACATTTCCAGAAAGTCTGGGTTGTTCAAGACAATAATCAATTCTCTGCATTTTATGCAATAACACTGTTCACGTTCTTTATCTGAAATAAGTAGAATTATTGGTATAGTCTGCTTGGTCTTTTTTGAAGAGTCACAGAACAGACACCGCGAAATTGTAAAATATCAAGGAAACACAGTTTCCGTAATCATTTTGTATCTCTTTTTATGGGGGGGGACTAGCATGAATAACTCGAACAAGACAGACAGATACCACTTCAGGAATGACTACGGAGCTTGGAGAGCAGAGGTAGAGGCCATGAGAGCCCAGGTGATGCCCTCCTCGATGCTGCAGGCAAAGGCCTGGGTAGGAGCAGGGGCACGTTGAGAATTAACAACTGGCTCTGCAGCCGGTGCTGCCAGGCACTCTTTGGCTCTCATGGCCAAGGATCTCTCTCTGAGGAAGAAGAGCTGAGAGATGGGATCCATTTGACAAAGCAGGGCAAAAGCACCTTTGCCAAAAGGCTTGCCAACCCGGTGCAGAGGGTTTTAAACACGGTACACATGGGGACAGCAAAAACCGCTTACAGTTCAGTGAGAGAACAGAGGTAAAGGGGAGTTAAATAGAGAGGGAGCAAGAGAGACCTCAGGAAGAGTAAAACGGCTTGAGAGGGAGCCATCTCACATGCCGGTACACAACCGCGCACAGCGTGTGTGCCACAGCTCTGCAAAGGATGGATGCAGGTAAATGAATACAGCAAATGAATGCCAACCTCCTGCAGTCTTATTGCATATTCGAAGAGAAAACCTCAGTTTTAAGGTATCAAAATGAGTAAGTTGGAAGGTGCACCTAGTGCTGTGCCTTTGCAATATATTCAAGTTTGCATGCAGGTATCTTGATACAGGCTCTCTTAACATGCAGATCTTTGCAGCCAAATATTTCTTCTTCAGATATTTCCCCATATCTAATTCACCTTAGCGGTCATGAAAGCTCATCCCTAAGCTTGACTTCATGCTGAACAGCTGTCTTTCCTCCATTACTCACTAGATTTTTGCCTTCAGGAGAGTGGGCTAATATACATAAAATTGTAAAGGCATGCTATCCCCAACTTCTGATTCAGACTAAGGAGGTGTTACTTCTGTGTTCATTAAACCACTCTTTTTTTTTATTTTTATAAATTTTAATTAACGTACACATGGTCTTCTGCTTTGGAATCCAAATGCCAGAATATAAATTGTATCAAAATTTTTATACAAGTGCTACTGGTAATGAAACACAAACAACATCTAATGCCATCAGAAAAAAATGTCTGACATTTTCTCCTGAAGGGATCCAAGCAAAGCAAGACCCTAATGAGAGACTTCTGCGTTCTTGTTCCTGGAGAACACAATTCTTCACACACTTTGATGAATTAGTGAGAGTTTATGCGTGGTGAAGGTATGGAGATGAGTTTGGAAACTGGATTAATAAATCCTCCGCAAAGAGAAAGCTCAGACATCCTGGAAGTTTCACCATGTCAGTCAGGGAAGAAGCACAGTATAACAGTGTACACATAATTCACACCTTTTTTGCTCAAATCCATATTGGCAGTTGCAGTGAATTTTTTCTAGAACTGGAAATTAGCAACTCAGTAAGCTTTCCTGGCAGGTATTATATGAGCTCTGAGATGCCACCTGAGGTTCTCTGGGGTCCCTTCTTCCCCTGAACAGAAATGCAAGTACTTTTTTTTTTTCATTTTTGCAAAGGAATACTGGAAATGTGAGAGAAAGGATCACTCAGAATGAGCACAGGAGATAAGTATTTCCTAATGCTTTGGAATTAACTTTTCAAGGTTTGCTTTTTGGGGGTGTGAGGAGCAGAGCAGCAGAAGAAAGGGGTAGAGAAATATGCTTATGTTTCAAGCTTAAAAGTTACTGACTCAATGGAATATCTAAATTTGGGGATTCTGAAGCATACTGTACAGACATATGCGCTGTCAGCTGCAACTACTCCTACGGCACTAAGAGTTGAACACAGCACCATATGTTATGCCAAGATTACTGATTTTCATTAGATATGAAAGAAGATTTCCAATTTTAATCTTCATTTTCAATCATTATTTTATTTGGCAGTCTAAACACAATGATGACAGACAGTATCTTGATCTGATCTCTGAGCACCTGCTGCAGGTACATTCCCTCTCACTTTCTCCCTCTTCCTTTCAAGTCTGAAGGGGAAAAAAAAAGAAACCTTGAGACTGAGCAAGCAGTAAGGATTTTGCTGGGCAAGAACACCAAGCTCATCAATCCCTCTGCTTCCCTAAAAGAAAGCTATGATGGATAGTAGGCTGTGACTTGTGGCCTTTCAAGAAAGAAGTCTGTCTTCATAGTAAAGGTGGGACTGTGTTAGCACAGATCGTTTCACTTATAGAACAGGACAATCCTATGAAGGTGCTGGCTGCCCCATCCCTTCTCACATTCTGACTCTGGCAACAGGATGAGAGAGGAATGGGAAAACTAAACATTCACTGCCCGCCTTGTATTTCCCCAGGGAGGGGTAAACAGGTGAGGGGGAACATGTAAGATAAGAGTGCAATGTCCTAACTCCATGTCCATGTTGGCTGACTAAAGTAACACCCTGTGTATCGGCCCCATGAAACATGACAAAAATCATTTCATCCCATCCTTGAACAAATGGCAGAGGATGTGAAACAATGGTCGGAGGAGTTTACTCTGCTCCTGGTGTAGCACAGTGGGATGCTGTCCTTGGTTTGAACAGTGTGAGAAGTCGCAATCCCACTTAATTCTCAGAGACCAGACTAATGTCACCAGTCATATTTTCTACTTTATTACTCCATATCAATGAGAAACCAAGTTCCCTAAAGCGTTAAAATAAGGAACAAAAATTATTACAGCAAGTGAAGCATTTCTAATGACTTCTTTTGCTTCAGCAAGGGGCTTACAATGAAAAAAGAAAATACTGAAGAGAGGAGTACCTAAGGCCACAGCAACAGGATTACCCTGCCAGAAGGAGTCATCTCTGTAGAGACTAAGCAGCAATGGTGTATCAATGGAAGCAGTGCAAGCAAGTAATGTTCCACTAAAACAAATGCGAAACACAGCTGTAAAAAACAAAGAAGAGTTTTTCTGGGATGCGCATTTTTTGGTTGCATTGAGCTGTATAAGCAACTGGGATATCATTGTCCAGGGATGGTTGTACAGCAACTTCGTGCACAGTACAGCTCCTCCCACAGAAAAGCAACAGGCTTATCCATTACTGTATACAAGTACATATTCTGTACTTTCATGAATCCTTGTGGATCTACTTCCACATCTTCTGTGAGTGTCTCGCTATTCTATTTTTTTTTTTTTTTTAAGTGAAAGACCCCAAAAGTTTTCAGTTTGCATTAGAGAAAATGGCTCCCAGGTGCACAGAAAACAGCTGGGAATGACTTTGGGTGTACATAACAGAGCAGCTGGCAGCACGGGTCACAGAATGCCAAGGCAATGGTCATGTAGGCTCTGGCTCTGGTAAAACTATTCCCTATTCCTACTTCAGCAACCACTGTCCTCCCTGTTTCCCCATCTTTGATGTCTAAAGTAACCTCAAGCAACCAGCCATACCTAATTACGTACTGATTTGTAGCCAGCCCAGATAATTCACATAGTCTTCTAATGCTAGCAGATTAGTGCTTTCACTTCCCCATCTCTTTACGCTTTGAGGTGAACAGTTTCTGTAGTTTGATTATCTGTCTCCCTAGAATAGTTTTTCCTTCACTTAACGCAAAATTTAATACATTCTTCATCTACAATTTCTTATAAAATGTTCTTTCAATTTACATAAAATAGTCTACATTTCAGAATGTCAAGAACAGCAGCAAAACAATACATTTTCCGCATGGAAATTACTCACGTAACACCTGCTAGTAACAGTAAAGGCAACAGAATATATGTATCTATGGAATTCTTATTTATTTTCTTTCAAACTCCTCAGGCTGCCTATGTAATAATACCCTGAGAGAGCAGCCCCAGGTTACGAAACATAACTGTACATCCCAGTCTATCTTTCGAATCAGAACTCACTTTGTAATATGGCTGGGACATAACTCTACTGTAACTGGGGTCACTATCGGGGTCCTGTTTATAGTATAGCCAGGGCACTGCTAGCCAACATACCATAGCTGGCAGTGCAAGGTCAACTACAGAGCGCACTGGGCTGTGAAGAGGCATTTATTCCACTTGCTTAGCATCATGCTGAGCTTCTGGTACCTACTGGAAAGTGGCATCCGCTTTTCAGTACAGCTTGTGCTAGCTCTACCACTGTGTAACTTAATTAGTGAGTAATTTTGCATGAAATAGCTCTTGCAGCTTAGGCAGTGCTGCAGTACAGGTAGGTCAGTAGCTGCTGCGGCACTTGGAAAACCAGCAATGACATAGCTATCATCAACCCAAAAATAATGCTGCTGGGGCAGCTCTACGCTTTCTGGTGGGAGTTGAATTATTCCACGCTCTTATTCTACTTGTCACCAAGCAAAGCAGGAAAAATATTTCTATTCAGTGTGTCTCTGACTGTTAGAACATTAAGGTACCCGCACACGCCTGAGGTCTCAGACAGATGTCATTTCTAAGAAAGGTGCCATTTTACACACAAATATATGACATGTATGTACGTACACGGGGAAAACGCAACCCAAGACACTTGTGGCCAATCTACTAAAGCTCCTCCTGCTTTCTCAGTGCAGTGAGAAAACTCAATGTTTTCTCAAAGCCTGACCAGCCCAGAGCAAAGAGCCAGGAGGCTGTTCACTGTTTTCAAAGTGATAAACTAGCTGTATTGTTTTGTTGGGTTCTCCATAGCAAGGCTGTGTAATGAGATGAAGAGCTTGTTTGGTAGCCTGGAAACACTGTACGGAGCCTTTGAGCTCTGGGAGTCCAATTCAGATATGGGCCACTTTGGTGGGGGACTAAAAGGCATGACTTTGCAAAAGCTCATCAGCAGCCTGTGTGAAAGGGGTTGGTGGCCACAGTCCATCTGTAAGCCTGAGGGACAGCTGCATCATGAAATTCATATCGATGGCACAAACTGAACAAGCAAAGGAATGAGGCAACCCTACAGGCAATTTCTTCAGGTCAGAACTGAAGCATCCCAGCAAGGAATTACACTGCCACTTCCTTGGCCCGCTGAGGAAGGAAGTCTCCTTTTCTAGGTCTGTTTTTGAGCAATCACTCTGGTTTTGGGGCTTTTTTTGTTTTAAATAAAGCACACACCATATGCTGCTTCCTGATTTCTTTCAGGCATAAAAGCAGTCCGGTGGGATCAGATGCAGTAATTTTAAGTATGTTGAAATCTTCTGGGAAGAACATGACCGGAATATTCATTTTAAGTAACAATTATACGCACATTTTCTAGCAGAGGTGACTGTAGGAGCAGACAACAAAAGCATTCCTGATTCTTTTCACAGCATCTGTTTGTTGAGTCACACACATGGAGAGGGAAGGCTGTCAGACGTGTTTTTAAGTAAACTATCACTGTCACATCCCCTGTGAGACAGACTAAAAGTATGAGAACAATAATAATAATAGCAGTAATAACAAAAAGAACATGGGCTGACCCATAGGGTTTTATGTCTGGCTGCAGTCAGAGAGGCTCAAGCTCTGAAGGGTCTGGTGAGTGATATGCTAAATATTTGTGCAGTACAGGTGTGATCATTTAGTTTCTATACTGAAGCACTAAATGCTTTGATTTTAGCAGCTGGGGACAAACTGCTGAACACACTAACACCCACTGTATCTCTGTAATAAGATCTTCAAAGGACTCCAGCAGGTTAAGTTTGGCCATTCTCTGCTCATCTTAATTCTAGCGTTTTTTAATCAGTCTATGCTTTTCTGCATGGCTTTCCAGCACATCAGTTAAAGACAGATGCAAAGAAGCTTTTCAAACAGGTTGTCCTACATGCAGAATACAGTCTATAGCTCTTGATAGGTCTCCTCCGTTAAGCTTTTGACTTTAAAAAGAATGAAGCCTTATCCCAAACTTTCCTTAATCCCTCCAAAATAAAGCAGTAGGTTGAATAAATCCAAAGGATGAATCTACTCTCTTCCCACCACTTCACTGCCCTCATTTCCTATTGACACTCTTGGATAATGGTTATCCAGTCCAAAGGCCTCTGCTCCCTACAAAACTAAAACTTCTTCTCATCAACTGGGGTATTGTCCTAACAGTCAGCTCATTTTCACAGACTATGTTTACTCTGTAGCATCAGATGGATGACACCCACATTTCCTCATTCCTATTTTTAATCATATTTACTGCCACTTCAAGGTAAAACAGTAATCCAGGAGGAAACACTTAGTCAGAAAAATAGCAGATGTTACACTTGTACCTGGTGTGTTCTGTGTAATACCTTGCAAAACGTCCAAATTCATGGCCACAATTTGTTCTATGGCTTCTCAGNNATCNGCTGNNNTNTGCTGGTGTTCTTGCCTAATTACTTTTCAATTAAAGTAGGTGACTCTCACTTAACTTTCTGCTTGACAATCGGACATCGATTCCCCTCCACCTTCAGTTCCAAGATGATGGTTCCTCACTCGGGTCAAGCGAAAGCAGCCTCAGGACTGCTCTGACTTGGTCTGTATGTAGTCATGTATGATGCACCCTCCATCTGGAAGTCCTTTTAGCATTTACCTTCAAAACACGCACTATCTGGGACTTGGCACAGCAAAACTGTTTTCTGTAGATGAAAGCTTTCACTGACTGAGCAATTGCAATCAAAGATTGGCTGCTTCTCTACACTATCTCAGTGGCATAGAGGTTGGTGTATATTTTTTAACTGATCCTTTAATATATAATAGTTATACCACTATTTGCTTGTAGGAGGGAGGAAGAAAAAAAAAAAGAAAAGAGGGAGAAGGGGAGACTGTGTTTCTTGTAGAAATAGTCAGCTCCTTGACACCCATGATGCACTGAACTACCACCATTTCTGTCCCCATACAAAAAATCCCCTCTGATTTGTCTTCCTGAATAACCACTACTTCTCAAGAGTTCAAAAATATTCTGCTCCTGCAGAAAGTAAAATGCGAGCATATTAAACAATTCCTTCCTCAAGGTCTGTGATATTCTGTGGCTACTATTCAAATCACAAGCTCTTTATATCTTGTTTAGTAGCAACCATACACAACCAATAATACACATCATTGTACCCTCTTCAGACCTGCTCCGGATGCTAGGAAAGGGAACTTGGCAGCCAGCAGCACTACTTTCATTCAGGCAGGATCAAGTTCCCTGGGGTTCCCTTGTCTGACTCGCGGCTTCTTCCATCTTCTGCTCATATATGCAGCCCTTTTTCTTTTCTACACGGGATCGCTCTGTGCTAGTATCTTACATGAGTATAATCACAAGCTATAAAAAACCAAACAGCATTTATTAAATGAACAAAGTTCATTCCCTTAAGCACTGTGTTTCTTATTCCGCAGTCTGCTGTGTTTATTCACTTGTTCATTGATGCATATTTCATAGCTTTGGAACAGACTTCCTAGTCATCGTTTCAGACTAAGCTCCAGGCCAGTAAAACATTTAAGCAAGTGCAGGACAGAATTTTAGGAGTGTGGATAACCCTACCGAAAGAACTGAAGCAGAATCAGCTGCACTATCAACATCTGCCCCCAGTGCAGAATAAGAATGAAATAGGAAAAAGTTCATTCTCTACCCTCAAATATCCATGAAACACAGCCTGTTTTTGCAGTACTTAACAATCACACTTCTACCCAGGAAAGGAGGTTGCACATTAATTGCCAGAAACTGTATACCTAAAAATAAAAAACGCAAAAAGGAGTCTTACGATACCGATGAAGCGAGAAGAATCTCAGAGCTTTGAGCTAGATTCTTGACAGCATTAGAGAGTGCACTAAGAATAGCAAACGAGTAGGAGTAGTCAAGGCTGAAAAGTTTCTGAAGTGCTTTGCCAATTTCTTCATAGAAGCTCTTATTCAGGCTACCTGTTTCGTGAGAAGGTTGAATATTTAGTGGAGCTTCAGTGCCTTGAAAAGTAGTTGGCCAATGTCTATTTTTGGTTTGCAAACCATTCAGTCGAGTAGCCAAAACATCAGTAAGAACAGTATTTGTCTTAGATTTGTCAATGAAGAATTGCTCTGGCTGTAACAACAAGTTAACAAAAGGACACAGTGACACTTTACAGCTGAGGTCAAAAAGCACCCAGGAAGTGTCTCTCTCCCCACGGGTAGCAATGCACAGTTAGAGCATAACAGGAGAATCAAAAACAAAAACAAAACCCTCAGAAACTCAACCTTCACTAGGCAGGTGAAACAAGGAAAAAAGAAACACTCTTCTGGCACAGCTCAACATGTTCTCCAAAAGAACATGCATATTATTCTAGAAATTGGATTAGCATAATCAGTCAAATCCTTCAAATGAGAAAGTCACCAATGAACTGTTCATGAAATTCCAGAGTGAGCAAATCTCAGAACTGGCCCTAACAATTTATGTAGGACAGAAAAAACTACATCAGAGCTTCGTACTCTTGGCATTTTTAAAGACAAGCCAACGCTAACACTATGGGCACCAGCACACTACCCAAAGTCTAGTGCCTCACCCTCTTTTGAGAAGACACGTTTTTACCTGCCCTGTGCATAAGGCTTGGTTTTGGATATATTGAAGGGAACTGGGATTCCACGGTTACAAAGGTTTGGGGGGAAAACAAACAAACAAACAAACAGACTTAAGGACCACAGCAATTCCATAAGTAAAAATACTAAGGAATCACTTGTTCTTTGTAAGAAATGGGCATTTGTATGTACAAGGGGCTGCAAAAATAAGGTTGCAAGGGCAGTTTACATAGTATTAAGACTATGGCCTTGAATAACTCTCAGGTCAGTGAGAGTAATCACTTGATAGTGAGTAACATTAGCAAGGTCATAAAATTGTTTTACTTTAAACCTTGTACCCTACCTCTAAACACCAGCAGTTTTCCATCTGGAATAGATACCATTTTCTGATGTCCTTTTCTGCAGTTGAAACTTGCACTTGAAGTTAGATATGTTACTATTCAAAGACCTTTGTGAAGCTTCATCACCTTAAGACCGTCACACAGCAACATCCGTGCTCCCTGAAGGCAAGCAAGTGCATTTTCTACATCCTCCTGTTTCACACAACCCAGGAACGAACAATCATGTTGAGAGACCCAGACCCTGCACGCCATACAGCTAACTGCTGACCAGAGCCTGTTCACTTGTTCAAACAATTCAGCAGAACACAAAAAAGGTAATTTTGTAGGGGCTTTTATTTTAGACTGGCAGCATCAACAAAAGCTGGAGTAGATGGGGACTTCACTTTCTTTTCATTCTGTCTGGGTCACTAGTTTACCTTCTGATACTCTATTGAAAATGCCCAGTCACAGAGGCTGTTTTCCTTCCCTTTCATGCCCTCACCTTTTCCTTTATTCAAACAACTGATTCCCCTGTCCACAAGAAACAAAATATTGCAAGAACTCATTAGCCGTGTAGATTTCCCAGCTATACTTTTGCTCTGAACTGCTGTTACTCGGAAGCACGATGGCATCACTGATATCACTCAGACCTTCTGCTCACAAAACATAAAATGGCCTTTGGGTGCAGCAACCATGACACCCTGCTGAGCAGTTCTCATTTTGTGCCAGGCATACCCTGGCTTCCAGGCTGGTTCTCAAGTACATTCATTGAAGTCTTCATCATAGCAAGGCTGATACCTGGGTCCTATGTTTAAAGAGAGTTAAATCATTTATATAAACAACTGGTTACAATCAGAAGCACCACATTGAACATTACCCTCCTTAATCTTACCCTTACTGACAGTGTTACATGAGAAGATTTAGTAACGTATTCCTATACAATGTTCTAATGCTGTAAACTGGATAACTGGCAAAAGTCCTACTGTTCTCAGTGTATCCCAAAGTAATCTTAAATTTCACTTCATCTTACTGCTAATATTTAATAAGCTCTTTCTTGTCACCTAGAGACTTGCAGCACTGCTGCTGCAGGAGCCCATCATTTAACATTTCTCACAGAATTCATAGCAACAACTTGAGTCATCCCCATTCTGGTGACTCACTCCTGCCACTTGATATACATCTCTTTAAGTCACACAAAATCATGAGAGTGACAGCCTGCAGCAGCTCTATGATTTTCTGGCTTCTGCATCATTATGTCTCTCTTCTTAGCACTTTTTAGTGCTCACATGTCTTCACTTTGAGAACAATGGAATTAAAAAAAAGCCATTTCTATTAAGATTACAAAAAAATACAGATCCTTTACATGCATACAGAAAAAAAAAAGCCTTTCCACCTGATGGTATCAAAGCACTGCATAAATGCTCATAAAAAGTTCTCATTGTCATCATAAGGGCTCTAAAGCTAATGCTTGAGATCAGTTTTCAGAGACCAACAACAACCTAAGCCCTGCAGGGGCACTTTAAAATATTGCAGAGGAGCATTGTAAGCTCTCCCCTTATGACAAGACCTACTGTCTCTTGTTTGATATCTTCAGGGCAAAACAGGGAAAGAAGTAAATACGTGGAATTGACATCTAAGCTCCTTTGCTTCCATATCAGTGAAAGGGTAGCCCCTTTCCAACTTTCAGCACGTACCAAAGGTTTGTCTTTGGCGATACCATAAATTTTCTCCCATCTGAGACCAAGATAAGCAAATTAAGTACTCCTTCCCCTGATGGCAGAGAGGTTCTTTAATCAGCAGAGGCTGAAAGACACATGAAACTAGCTGGGAGGTGGAGCTGGGCACCCTTCTGCCTCCATCCACCTCTGTACAAGGTGACATAACACAGGATAATGGCTTTAAACTGGAAGAGGGTAGATTTAGTTTAGATATAAAAAAGAAATTCTTCACTATGAGGGTGGTAAGGCACTGGCACAGGTTTCCCAGAGAAGCTGTGGATGCCCCACCCCTAGAAGTGTTCAAGGCCAGGTTGGCTGGGGCTTTGAGCAACCTGGTCTAGTGTCCCTGCCCAAAGCAGGGGGGTAGGAACTAGATGCTCTATACAGTCTCTTCCAACCCAAACCATTTGGTTGCCCAGAGAGGCTGTGGAGTCTCCATCCATAGAGGTATTAGAAACCTAACTGGACACAGCCCTGAGCAACCTGCTGTAGTTGATCCCACACTGAACTAGGGCTAGGCTGCCTCCAGAGGACCTTTCCCACCTCAACTATTGTGTGTGCAGAACTTCTTTAGTGCACAGAAGTAGATCATTGTCCCCTGAGTACCAATGACTGGAGAATATGTCACACAAGCACATTACGCAGTCTTCAGAAGTGTTATCTGTCAAAGATATCAGTAACCACTGTCAGCTCCTCGGCAGGAGTCTACCAGCTCCTGAGAAACAGCCGACGTCACTTTGTAGCTGGACAGCCCCCAGTAAACCATAATTTTCAGCTCTTACAATCTCACTGCTTGACTCAGGATTTCTCAAATTCCAAAACCAAACACCTAAATATTTAAATGAAACATTGAGGAATCATTTGGATTTGAATGCTATTGGACATATTTTATGATATATTTCAAAACAGGATGGCAAGATGAGACTTTCAGTTACCAGAGCATGTGTCTGCCTTTGGTCCTGTGGTTTTTCTCTTTGGCAAAAGGGAACGATCACTAATTTCATTGGACAGTTTATGCTTTCCAGGGATTCTTCCCTTAGCTTACGGTTGTCATAAAGAACACAGTACCCCAAGTCTTTCCTTTCTCCTATTTGCTGCTCAAATCTAAATAGTGGTGGTGATGTCTGGGGACTGGGGAGCTAATGGTTCCTATTTTTAAGTTATTAACTCTATTACCCAGTGAGAACTTCCAAAAGTTTCCCATAATCCTCTCATGATTGTTTGGACTATGGTGTTAAAGGAGAAATTTAACACAGCACAACATGGGCAACGGTGCACAGCTAACGTTTGCATGTGCAAGCAGTGAAAAACACACAACCAGACATTTGCAAGACTAATTTCAAAACTTGGCTTTGTGACCTAAAAACAGACTTAGAGGGAGTTTGTAATTTTCAAATGCTGGCAAGCCTAGGTCAGAAGACATCTGTGTGCATGTGTAAGAAGGAAGAAATGTGCCCAGAGAAAGAAAAAGCAAGAGGAGAGGAAGGAGGAGAGGGGGATAGTTTATAGACACAGTTTTCAAACTGGCTGTTCCCGTATCATTAGCAGAGCACTAATTACTTCACAGGACTACTTCAATGGCTCTAAAAAAGCAGAATACTGCCTCGTGTGTAGCCAGAGACTATTATTCCCATCACTGGCAACAACTGGGCAAACTGAGCTTAAGGACCTCCGCCAGTGGCACAGGGAATGAGTATTTCTTGTCCTTCCTTTCTCAGCCTCAACAGAGAGGACAAAGCGATACACAGCATTGTAGGGAAGCTCCTCTGCACACACAAGAACAAGCTTTGGTCTTCTGCTCAGCTTCCACACTGCAGACTACTTATATAAAACCTCAGTGAATTTATTTTTTTTAAATCCCCTAATCTTACAACTCACAAGGAACAGTTCCTATTACATCATCTTTTGAAGATTTTCTGAAGCACTAACTATTGACCTCACTGACAGTACTGAAGCCAATAGAATTTTTGTATGGCAGGCTCATGCCTGCCATTGAAAACCATGAATTTTGAAAACCCATCCCTTAAGTAATATAAAGAAAATAATGGTATATATTCAACAGTACATTGCTACAATAAAGAATACCCAGGACCCAAAATTATGATTGGATGGATGCTGTAAAACATAGAGGTGACAGTTTAGCAAGCAAATAAATTCATGAATGCCTTAAGAGCTAATTTTTAGAATACCCATTGCACGCTTATTGTTTTAACCTAATTTCTCCTACACAAATACTTTATGATTGTTGAAATCCTGCCGCTGGAATCCTTAACCAAGTTGCTTTTACAGGCCAGAACACCCACAATTAACCGAGGACTGTTGCAAGACCATTCCTCGGGTCTCAGTTCACTGAAATACTTCAGTACAGGCAAGCTTTTAAACTCACATTTAAGACTTTTGTTGCTTTAACTAGGACAGACAGAGTCAATGATTAAAAACTGCAAAATTCTGTGAGTGAGGATACGGCTGTACTGGTACAAAAGCTGCAAGTACATCTTGTTTCAGTTTTGGGAACCAATGTTTTTACAGCAATAACAGTGTCCCACCATATGATTCATGCTTTTACATATGTTTAGCGAAACAAATGCATACAAACAAAGAAAAACATACACCTTTATCCAACGTAATACTGCTAATAGCACTCTGGCAATACAAAAGAGCTCAAAGCTCTTCAGTCAGGCAGAGAATGCACAGGTCAACCCTCACACCAGCTACAAGAGCAGAGAGTTGGACACAATGTTCTCTTTGAAGCTCTTCCTAGTCTTGTTGGATGATTCTTTGTTGATGCACACACGCTTGAACTTCGTTGATGCTGACAGCTCTCTGAAATAAGATGTCAGAGCAGCCATTCTCATGTTGTTAACCGTCCTTCCTGAATTGTAAGAAGGGAGAATGTGCAAGGGCATCTGCCTTCTTCCCTCAACTGTCTAACAATAAGCAAGTCATCACAACCAAGAAATCACAGAGAATTAAAGGGAGAAGGCAATAATCTATTCTAGGAAAAGTAAGAGATGTTGCATCATTCCTCAAAGAAGTACATTAAGAAAGCAATGAGTTAACAATCCCTTTTGGCTTCCACACTACAACTGCTTACTCCTTGACTCAACTGTGAAGTTTAACCTTAAGCACAGGCTTAACTAAACAGAAGGCCCTCAAGTAAGTCTGAGATCTTCTTTGCAGAGTACAGGATGGAGAATCATTGAATAAAACCCACAACATATAGCAAGTATTTGAAACCAGTACTACTTCTACTATTACACATGAGACATAGATCAGCAGTAATTGACAATGGCTACATTTAGTAGCGCAGGTTATACAGCTTGGCTCTGTGGCTTACCATTGTCACCAAAAATCTTTTATTTTCATCTACTGCGCTATACTACTACCCAAAAAATTAGTTAAAGGTATGACTTTTCTTTATGTCTGTCTTCCTAATGCACCAGTTTTACTTTAGACCTGCATGACTGAGTTGAGTGTATTTAAATTACACCCTTTTGGCATAATTCTGCTGACAACAGTACTATTGCATAAAGGACACATTTGACTGCTACTGCCCAATCCTCATCAGGTAATCAGGTAAAACGCAGCACAAAACAGTGATGTTGCAACACATTCAGATTACCACACATGCCTGATACAGCTCCTACATCCAATTATGCCAGACAAAGAGAAGGTTCTGCATACAACCTAGTTAAATTAGAGCAATAAATATTTCTAAATACTTCTGGTGCCAACAATACCTTATGGAGGATGCAGTTAATTTTCTGCCCTTCATATATATCCTGGGCCTGATTTTGCCTTTAGTTGCACCAGTGTAAAAGTGTATTATATTCAACCAATGTAGTTTTAATCGTTCTTCACCATCATCCTACTCCAAAAGTTAGAATCTTGTCTCTTTTTCTTCCTATAGGAAGGTACATTAACAACAAACAACTGACACTAAGAAGAAAGAATAGGGCAGTTCTGCTTCTCCCTTATGCCATTGCTGTGGCTATAGGTGTGGTTCCACAGTAAGGCAATCCAGTTTAAATCCAGACTGATACAGGATTTTTCCCTCCTAGCTGTAAACACCTGTGCCCTCCCTTGAGCTGGCCACTGCAGCTGTGTGGAGAGCTGGTCCAGACAGCTGATTTGGCCAAAAACCTTTTTGTGGGGCCCTATTCTTTTACTAGATGGTTTTCTGGACAAGTGCTAGTTCCAGCTGAAGTGAGGATAATAGGTGGACATGGCCAAGGACAGGACAGATAATGGCAGCTTACACACAGATTAGCCTGAACTGCCATGAAACGATTTCCTTATACATAAGAGGTTTTCACGCTTGAAACAATTAAACAATATTTGACGACAGAAGGCAATCGTGTTTCTGAAACCTTCCTTCCACAATTTGCAAGGCTCTGTTCCACAGCCATAGCCATCACTCAAATAACTGCCTTCATCAGATACGAGCTTTAGGTCAGAGTACATCTTAAGCCACAACTAGCTTTCATTTTCAGTTAATCGGCACTCTAAGTCAAAGGCTTTTCATTACAGCCTCACCCTATTTTGGCTATTCTGCTTTTGCCCCCATGTAGTAATGGATGGTCTCATCGTTCTAAAATTGTCACAAATTTTAATCAAGCTGTGAAAAAGCTAAGTACTGTTTTCCCACATTTAGAAGCAGCATGAGGAAAGCAGCTTCACAGAAGCTAATTTTCTGAAAGTATAGAAAAATCATTGTCAAAGCTAGTCAACTTTGAGCCTTCCGTGTCAGCTAAAAATACACGTCTCACACCCAGTGATGGAGCGCAGCAAAGTACTTGTGTAACACCATAATGAAAAAAGACACTGCAAGAGCAGCCGCTTCCATCACCAAGAAGCCTTCAAAATACCTGGAAGTCAGGCGGTCAGCAGAGGGAGAAGAGAACAAGTCCAGAAACTGGTAACATTGGACTGCAAAGCATGTTGTTTTCATTAATCCAGAGCTGCCCAAGGCCTGCAAAACACAAGCTGACTGAGGAGATTTAACAGCTTTAACTGTCTGAGCAAACTTCTTTGGTTAAGTACATTTCAAAAGCACAAGTTCCCTGACATTTCAACAAAAGATTGAGGAGTTTCTCTGCACAAAGGCTGGGATTCTGCAGGAAGAAATCCAACCATTTGGGACACAGTGACCTCTCCGCTGATCATGGAGGCAGCCTCAGTGTTATTTTTCAGTTTCCATTGCTGGATCTTTTCCTTAGATATCAGGAACACTACTTTATTCACATTTATCTATTTAAAAAGGAATTTGTATCTAGATTTGTGTCGACAGTGCTGGCATCTGTAGGAGAAACACATACACTGAGAAAAGCTTCTTAAAGAAGACATTGGGTTAAATCAATATCTCCTTGGTTTGTCCAGAAAATAAAATTTTGATTAAAAAAAAGAAGGTTAAATGAAAATTTTCAGCACAGTATATGAAACACTTCAAAAATGTATTCTTATAGCAATTAAAGTAACAGGCAAAGCTCTAGTCTGCATTCGAGTGCTTTTTATTTGAGCTTCGACATGGAAACAATGTGAGTCAAAAGGGTGGTGAGTTTTTCTTGGGGATTTTTTTGGTGGTGGTGGACTTTTTTTTTGTTTTCTTGGTGGGTTGGTTGGTTTGTTTGTTTTGAGATTTCCAGTAACCAAACAAGGAAACCTCTAGGAAATTTGACAAGTTGCTTTACTGAAAAGGTATAAAACATGCAACTAAGTTCATCACTACTCAGCAACTGGAGAAGTTTAAAGGACAATAGGAAAAGAACAGCAGTGTTACTTAAAAAAGCACAGAAACTCTTCTGAAGCTTCAGTGATAACTGAGCCAATGAGAGCAAACATGATACAGATGGCCCATGTGAAACGGCTCTGAAATATATCTTAAAAATAGGACAGCAATAAACACACTCATCTACGGTCAGGAAACAGCATCAGAGCTGACATTCACCATAGGTGAACTAGAGCTAGATGAAGTGCCACTGCTTACTTAGATGGCATGGTACGGTTTCGCAGGAAGGACACGGGCTACCTAAGGAACACGTACTTTACCATCTCCTGTAGATTACCTCAGGATTACCTATAGAGTGAATTACTTTGAAAACTGAAGTATAAAAACCATCTGAAAGGAGAAAAGTGAGGGATGCATATAAGCCAGCTGTATTCTGTTTTCTTTTAGTCGAAGAAAAAAATAAAAGGACAGATTCAAAGATATCCCTGGAGGTCCAACAAGCATTAAAAAACAAATATAAATAAATGTAAGTATATCTAAAGCACTCAACACTCATTTCACAAGAGATGCGTCTGTTTTTCCTTTAGATGACTAGCTCATAAAGTACTACTATGCTTCAGGAAGCCACACAAGGACATCACATCAATTTTTAAATGACTACAGGCAAATTTATGTTTTGCCACATGGAAAATTTGTCAGAAGATATTCAGATTGATATTTTCAGAGCCTACTGTCACTACGAAATATCAGCAATCCACATTACCACAAATGTTCAATTACACTAAATATATGACTAATTTCTTATTTGATTGACTGGCCACACAGGCGTTCCTTAACATCAGATTTGTTACACCTACAACAGATGGTGGTACCTAAATTGTTTGCATTTGGTAACTTAAAAAAGTGTTTCTTTTGTAAAAAAGGGTTTTGTAAAGGGAAGTAGGTTTCCCCTTCAGATCTCTATAACAGTTCTCCAAACATTATGCTCTCTTTCATTGCAGACATATCCAGGTCTGATTAATTCTACACATGCAAAAGGATGAAATAGAGGGCACCTGGCTGTAGTACTGACTTCCAAGAATCTAGCCCTTGGAAAGCGAAAGAATTTCCTGAAAGCTCACGTCCTTATAGTGCTCTAAGTAAAGCAAACCAAACCAAACCCCACAATAACAAAAAAATGAGGAAACCCCTCGACACTCCACCGAGGTAACTCAAACTGCTGCCATGATGCAAGGCTGAGCCATTGCAGTGAGCTGCAAGGGAACCCTGTCTAGCAAGGGCCCTTCAGAAGAAACCTTGACCAGCTGGGGCAATGTCTCAATGACTGCATCTCTCAAGAACCACCATTACAGCTAGAAAAGGCATTTCAAGAACAGGGTCATAGACTGGGGGGGTGAACGTATGACCAAGGGCATGGTTTTTCACACACTTACGATATACTCATACAGCAAACCAGCAGACTGAACTCCAGTTTTAGGAGATTATTTCTGTGTTTCTTTTGTCACTTTCCCATGACAATGGAGTGGAATCCAACACTAAGATATCTTATGAAGCAGCATCAAAAGAAAAGCATGAAATTAATAAAGTACAGGGATGGTTAGGTGATACTTTAGCAAGTAGTAAAGACACATAGGAAACAGCACAATGGTTTTATTTTAGCTGAGCCATGCACCACCAAAACCTAAAGAAACCCCAAATGCCAACATCCCCTTACCTACAAATTAATGCAGCATACCCCTAACCCTTTGAGGTTTTTTCAAGCTGCTCCTTAGGGCAAATGCTCATATTTCATTCACGAGGCTGCTGAAATATAGATAAAGGTAGCACTCTTAATTGGAAACCCTACTGGCCTGAGAGATGGTGAACTATGACTGGGTTGCAACTCCAGTTTTTCACTCCTTACTTCAGATTATCCTTGACCAAATCATCAAAACCTAAATCTATGTATGCACACTGGGGCTCTCCTAGAAGGTCACCCATTTCTGTGGTAAGAAGAATCAACATGTTGTTCTGAGCCTGTTGTTACACTGACCTCTTCCCTCAGAGCAGCACCTGAATGGCTGTGATTGGGGTCTTCACCACTTCAGCTTTCATGCCTTAACCTCCAGGCAAAGGAGCTGAAAGGTGGCAGTGCAACATGAAACTACATACGCACTAGCTGAGAACTAGCAAGTAGAAAGAACAGCACAGAGCTGGCCGGGGACTAGTATTCAAATGCAATGCAGAGAATTTAAATGATGTTCATAAAGATTACTTACTGGATTTTCAGCCACTCCACTTGCCAAGAGGAGAAACTACTCCCTGGAAACTACGTAAGAACTGCACTTAGAAGAAAGCCAGGGCAGCATCCTGCTGATTCCCACGTCTGTGGGGCTCAGCAGGGCCACTGATGTGCATTGGACAGTATCTTCACCACCCTGCAAAATGCATGACCTTCATCCTCTTTCAGCTTCGAGTACAACTGATGCACCACTATCCCCCATTCTGGATTACTCAGTAAAAGCTCAACCAGATCTATCTACCACCTCACCTATAGACCAGCAAGGAAGAGGGTGGAAAAAAACAGATAATTTTAAGAGAAGGGCTTACATTATTTACATCTCCTTCTCACTGGGTTTACAAAAGCTTAGCTCATAGGCATTCCTTTTCATTGACACAGATCTAAACAAGAAAGGAAGTATCGATATTTTTCAGACAAATACTGAGGGACAAATGTTCTTGTGTCTTCAAGGGTAACTCCACGTTGGCAGCAGCACAGCAGGGAAGCCCTGAAGGGCAGATCTCTCCCCTGACACGAGTAGAGCACGGCTGGAGCAGAGACACATACGCGACCTTAATGCTCTTTGGGCTACATATCTACCCTGGCTGGACACATGTTCCAGCAGGAGGACAGCTGCTCAGCAGGGTCCACACCGACTGCACAGGGAGAACAGGTCTTCCCATCCCATGAAGCAGAGAGGTGAACAGTGGCCTGCTCTGGGAGGCACGTTGCAAAGTGCCTTTTCCTGAAGCCCAGACAGCAGTACCTCAGAGCTGGGTTTCAAGGCAGAGTTCGGTTCTGCAGCCCCTTCTCACCCGTGCAGTCCCACTGAAATAAACAGGGTTGCTTAAGCAAGTAGCTGCCACTCAGAACCTGTCACCTTTGGACTCAGCATAAAGCTTCCAACTTTGAGGATTACCAGTTTTGTGATGATTCGTGTAACAAACTCTGTGCAGCAGTAATACAAAAATTCCCATATTTTCTTTTTTGTTTTTTTTTTTTTTTTTAGGCACGCAGCAGTGAAGCAAGCAGAAAGCCCTCAGTGTATATTCTCAGCTCTAGGTGAGAGCTTTCTTCCCTCCCTTCCACCCTCCTCACCATATTTTTTAAATTTTTTTTTTAAATGTACACATTGCATTAAACCAAGGTAAATGTACATGATAAATCTGATCATAACAAGGTAATTTTTTTTTCTTCTTTCTGTTACTGTATTGGGTCTTTAGAAGCTAAGTTGTTTTATGAACACCACAGCAGGAGCACATTAAAACTTTAAAAGGTAGACAAAAAGAAACAAACAAGCTTGTAAATTTATTAACTACTGATAATTACTTAAGTTTAGAATCTGTCATACTTCTTTAGATGCAATATCACCTTACTCTTCACATCCCACCACTAACTCTAGGTGTCCCTGCCTGTGAAAAAGGAGTTCCTTAGTAAGAAGGCAAAGCCTGGCCATCCATTTTCACCTTCATCTTTTTCCAGAGTGCAGAGTATTTGTGACAACATTTGGATTTTTCATTACTTGGCATTTAAGACTCTAGTACTAGCTCTCTGATACTCCATTAACTGCCAGATAACACATCATCTGACAATCATTATTATTTTAAAGGAAATCTGCTGCAATCCTGACCTCTACTATTTTATTTTACTTTTTGTAATAAATACAGCTTTGGAAATTCATTCATATTTGCAGCCTAAAAGCTTTGAAAGTGCGGTTTGAACAGTGAAGAGGCTTAAGACAGAACATATTTCATATTTCATAGCCTGGGTTTTTCATCAAATCCTTCAGGGACACAACCATTTGGGCTAGATTCCTCCCTCATCCCTCCAAGCCCTTCAACCCACAAAGTCCACGTCCCAGTAGCTATCCCAGTTCAGATCCATGGCAGCAAACAGGCAAGAAGTGGATGCGAACAAGCCATGGCTGTGACGCTTCCTGAGGTTTTTCTTTCAAATTCTGCCAAACAAACCAACAGTGGCCATGCTGAAAACCCCAAGACATTAGCATGCTTCCATAAAAGCATGCAATTGATAAAACTACATGCAGGTCACCCAGTGAAGAGCAATGTTGAATTAGGGAGCAGAATGGGCTCTTTCATAGGGTTTTAAAAGGCTGTACACTGAAGTAAGCTCTCTGCCACACTAAAGCTAGAAAAGAGTCTTTAAGTACTGGGTGGCATGCCCAACTCGAAGCAACCGACCGTCTACCAGGAGAACAACATTTTGCATTTATTTCAACTAAGCTTCTTTTCTGATTCTTTACTGATTTTTTGACATCACATGGGTCACATTATTCTGAAAAATACAGAACCAGTGAAAACTGAATCCATCACTACCGCCACTGCCTGGTAAGCCTGGTCTAGGAGAATCCAAATCCTGTGCACACTCCCATACAGGTTTAAACTTCGAGGCTTTTGATACAGCCAAATGAAATGGACCCACCTACTAGCTCCAATTCTCTTGCTTCCCTCCACAGATGCAGAAGACTCAATGCTTTAAAGATGTAAATCAACAATTAAATAATCACCCTGCACTCCAAATGACCAAAACAAATATGTTTCCATGACTTCCATGAACAGAGATTATGTTTGTCTATTATTTCTCTACCTTCCAATGAACTGCAACAGTCACAAACCCCCGAATTATCTGTCCTTTAGACACTACAGAGAACAAGAGCTCAAGGCCTCAGAACAAGACTGCAGAACTGATTCAGTGCATCAGTTCCTCCGTACTAACGGAGGACCCATCTAACTCAGCAGTGTCTACCAATATTTCAATACAGTCAATTCATACTTATCTGCTAGCACCTCTAGGATGGCAAACACAATACAGGGGGTTTTTCTTCACCTCGCTGGTGCACTAGTGTACTAATACAATGGAGTATATAGCACATCAGTGTCCTCATCAGCCCAGAAAAGTCTCCTTCTAGTGCAGGCATCATGAGGTCAGCTGCAAGTTACTTTCCAGAGGGCATTCTGAGGACAGTACTAAGGCTGGGGTGGGTAGCTTCCCCTGGGATACAGTTTTTCCTGGATAGAAATATATACACAGGATGTGTCAGATTGGCCATGCATGCTCTGTGGAGATGCTCTCTGAATGCAGAGAACAGTACACAGACTTACAAGTATCCAGAGATAGGCGTATACTACTGCTCTGACTGGGCTGCTTCCCCGGCAAATGTTTGGCAGACTTGGATTTTTTCCCCTCAGAGAAATCATGTTCGGGCAGAAATCACAAGCAGCCCGCCCAGCATACATGGCAACCATAAACCTGTCCAACTTGACCAGTGTTATGAGGCTGTGTGCCAGCAGTCCAAGCAGGGTGGAAGAGGTAATGCAAAGCTTAATGGTATACTATTATTAGGGACCTGGGGAACACAGCTGTGTTCCTAAAACTGGTGTGGGTGCCCTACGTACATCCCAGCTATGTATGAGGGCACACATCAGACACGTGCATCTGTGACCTTGATTTCCAAGAGGCTGGTCTCCCAAATCCAATTTGGCCCAACTGAAACTGGGTGTGCAAGCATGGAAAGCACACGGCTGTAAAGAACAGTTATGAGTGAGAGCAGCAGGAACCACTGAGTTCATGTGGTGAAGTTTTCCCCTTTCTCTCCAACATCTCTTCCCTGCACTCTTCCACGCATGGGCACAGCCAGTTACGAAGAGGTGTGCCAGCACCTCGGGGTCTGTGCTGTGCCTCCCGAGACAACGCAAGAGTCCTAATGGGAACATTTGAGAAGAACCTCATCTGCCCCGCCTCCCGCCAACGCTTTTACTTGGGATTGATGCTGGTTTACTATCTCTTTTCTGAAACAAACGATAGACCAGATTTTCATTTGCAACTTAGCGACTGATTCAGGAACACACTTCTGATGTCTGTTAACAATGAACCTAGGTGCGTCAGTGCTTTCCTGAACTGGGTCCTTCCACAGTCACAATAAGCCAAAGCAGGAGGTGGTTAGGGAAATCAGTATCATTGTGAGATACTGCATTTCTTTCTTTTCCATGGTTAATTACAGAACTGTAATAGAACATGTATTTATTTATTTGAAGAAGGATGCTGTAATGGTGATCTATCACAAGCTGTGTTATCTATGTAACAGAAGCTCACTTTGCAGCAAATTTAAATACTAACCACACTGATCATCACACTAAAGCTCCTGTAAGACATATTTCATTATCTTCCTCAAAGGGCATTTCAAATATGATGCAGCAGTTCTACCCTACAGAGAGACTAATTAAATATAGCCATCTAGTTACTGTTGTACCAGTGAACCTTAATTACCCTGCAACCCTTTAAAGGTTTTTTTGGGAGACTCATTCCAATACAGGGTAAAAAGCAGGCAGAGCTTCAGGTAACTAATCCCTACCCACTGGAGGCTAAAAATTACATTAATCAGAGGGCATTTGGATAGACACATTGTTTAAACAAACAGGAAATCAGTCAGATCTGTTTTTCTGAACATTTTTCAATTGTTTTCAGACCACTCTGAACTACTCCAAAACTGCATTAAAAGGAAACTTATTTGCTCATATTTTGTATCCTTTTCCCGAGGAAAGAGGGAGGACATTAAGCCTGAAAAAATTTACTAAGGTACCACTTACACTTAATTTTGAAGCTACCGGGAAAGGTTTCTAAGGTGAGGTGCGCGTTACAGCGAACACATCACTGTAATGCTTACAGGATAAATCATGCAAGTGCAGCAATAAGATTAAGAAGCAATGACATAAGCAGCTTCTCTGCAAGAGATGTATGCTTCATGCTTTGCTCTGAGGCCAATGGGGCTTCAGGGTACTGTTGAGTCAGTAGGTAAAGGATGGAAAAAGAACCTTTACTGGCTTTTATAGTCACCACTTTAGCCAATATGAAGAACAATACAGAGAAGCTCTGTTACAAATAACTGCTAGTTCTCCAGTCTCTAAAGAAAGACAACTGTGATGCAGACTTCAGAAGGGAGGACAAGTCCTTCAGAGAGAGAGCATCCCCCTTACCACACAGAATGGCACAGAATTAAGGAGAGGGATTCCTAAGGGAAAAGCATCAGAGGACTTTGTCAGAAGAAACCGGTCAGCACTCAAGGTTTTAGTTTACAGATGAGAATAAAAACTTTTAAGGATACACAGAAATACCTATGCAGTTGTGCCACAAGGTACAAAAGATCTAGCAAGCAAAAATATCTTTGATTCACATAAAACTCTCTGTCCATTGAGATTTATAGAAACTGTTCTGGTAATGTTCTACGGGAAGTAATGTGAGATATTAAATTAAAAAAAAAATACAGCCCTCTAAAACCCAATAAGGAGGAAAAAAAACCCAGCACATTCAATTCTAGCACAGAGGAACATCTTTCTTCAGTCCAACAATCTTCTTTTCAGGGAAAGAAATACGTCTTGGTGATTGAATCCACTTTGGCCATTCTCCCCCTTACTCCACACATACCAGGTCTTCCCAGAAAATCTCTTAATCCCTCCCAAAATTTGGAGGGAAAATTGTTAGCAAATACTATTATTAAGCTCACTTATTAAGGCCACTGTGATTGGAGAAAGACATAATAGAGGTTCCCTCTCCACCACTCTAATCTTTCTTTCTGTATGATTTCCAGGTCTTTTGCGCTTCCTCCTCATGGAAAGGACATACATGGAAGCTGGAGATGACTTACCCTAGAGTCTTCAGGGCATGCCTGAAGACATGCCTTCAGGTCTTCAGTCTTCAGGGCATGCCTCAAGACAGGGGAAGGACAACAGATATGTTCTTTTGTTCATTGAATGACATATTAGTTAAGGGGCCACACTGTGAGCAGCAGCAATAATATCCCTCCCACTCAAAAAAACAAACAGATGAGGGGCATCTTGATATGTAGTCCTGGATCTTTTTCTGAGATAGCAACACCAGCTAAACCAAAACATGAAAGCTGATCTAAGCTACTAAGAATACCTTCTTCAAGATCCAACCCACACTTGCTTGCCTAATCCACTTTAAAACTCTGCCTTAAATTCAGTGTAAAATTCTAAAAGGGGTAAAACACTCCATTCCCAAAGGCAAACCACCCACAACATACCATGCAACCAGGGAATCTGGATGTGCACTAGTGGCTATGCACACTAAAGCTCTATTGCACACATAAACCTAACCTCCTAGTTTCACACAAGTGAACAAACAAGATCAAACGTGTTCCAATGTAGTGACAAAAAGTTCTATGGGAGGTCAGATGTTTTGAATGATGTGTTGCTAAAACAGCTCTGGATTTTACTATGGCTAATACTGTCATTCTGTCCACTTCCTCAGTACGTCCCGCTACCCCTTGCCAATTGTAATCTTCTTCTTCCTGTTACGAGGTTTAATGAAAGTCAAGTGCCTCCTTATTCACCACACTGATATAGCTGAAGTGATATTTTATTTTAGCAGACAGAGGGAAAGAAGTTTAAAAGCAGACTGTATCTCTGAAAAGAGATAAGCAAGCAGGTCCTACATTTTGCTCCCTCTCAACTCTAGGCACTACTTTAAATTGCAGTTGGCTACAAATATCAGTAAGCATTGCCAAAAGCCAGAGAGAAAATTATAACCCGAAATAGCTACGATGAAGCAAGGGACACCTATCACTGCTCCTGGCCTGTCTACCCGCCACTGACTTGGGTAACTGAAAGGACAAGCACACATCTTTCAGAGCGATCCCCTCTGCTGTCCACTTTAAGCCTTTTAACCTCATGCTGGTTAACAGATGGTCCCTGCATGCTCGTAGGGCTGCTGACACGTATTTCTAGGTATATACACCGTCACTTAGGTGGGTACCTGCTAAGATCATGTTTCTGCTGCCTAGGGCAGTATAAACTGTGAGCAGCTAAGTTTAGAAAGCCCTGCCATTCTTTAATGGTATCACATGCCCTGCGTTGCCTTGATCTTGGTGACTCTTTCCCCCTGGTTTCCTATTATGCCATGAAGCCTGTTAACAAAAAGCTGAATTCCATCTGTGTAATGATACTTCCCCACCAAACATTTTTGCCACTCTCCCCTTGGGTCTCCTTTAACACTGACAAAGCTGTTACATGCACTGCTTGCAGAGCAGAAAGCTTGCAAGGTTAGACCCCAAGGTTATTCAGTGATGCCCATCTTGTTTTCTTTACAAAATAAACATTATTTATGAACTAATTTGTGGCAAAAATTATTATTACAAGCAATCTTATCAGATTCATCCCACAACCATTTGTTCTTCTGAGCCTTGAGATAAGACCAAATTACAAATTGAGCCTTATTGATTTCTTTTTGCCTTATAATTTTAGGCTATTACTTTACAGGTTGTTAGTTAAATCCAGTTAATTTTTTATTATTAGCTTTGAAATGCTCCAAGATTTTGCCAGGCTTCCACATAGAGAAAATTAAAATGATCAATTGCTTTCCATTTATTTTTGGCTGTTTCGACCTAGTAAGTAATTGTGGTAATTCTGAGACAAACTTTTAAAATTTTTTTAAAAAACATTCATCACACCAATGAAATCTAAAAAGACCCTTCATGTGTAGCGTAAGTAATAAGGAATGATGAGCAGAGAAGGTGATAAGACAAAATGAAATTGTTCATGAATGGATGAACATGCCAAATTGCTTTAAATATAAACAGGGACTACTCATTAGCAGCTTATTGCAGTTTATTCCTAACTCTCCACCTCAGTATTTTCAATAAACCACCTTTACCCACAACGACCCGAAAAGCACTCACTAAGCAGAGAGCAGGAGTGATCACCGCTCTGGCAGATGATCGCCTTAACTGGGCTCATGGCAGCACGGGTAGATTACACAGCCCTCTATCAGAGGTCCTAAGGACACAGGGTGATCATTTAAAGTGATAGTTCCCAACTTACAGCTTTAAATGTTGGTATGGCAACTCTCCCAACCCAGTAGGGACAGCCTTCAAGATACTGCAGGCCAACATATTGCTGCTGCCAGCATACGTAGCCCCGATAAACACAAGAGAATGGAACAGGCGGCAGGAAAAGAGAGATGCCAACAACAACAACAACAAAACCCTACAGAAGGCAGAAGCCGAGAGCATCGTGTGAGCTATTCAGCTCCAGACCTCTTCACCAGCAGCCTGCACAACATGACCTTTACGCCCACACGCTCCCGCAACGGAGGCTGAGCATGGGCAACAGCCACTCTCCCCCAAACGTTACAGATGCCGCACGCATCAAGCACAGCCACATCGAGGTCTCTGCATTTGTTTCTAGCACTCTTCTAGTACAAGTAAACAGATAATTAAGCAGAAGAAAAAAAAGTTATGTATGAAAACTGTACTATTATGATCTCAGCAAGGAAAACAAAGGGCCATCACAGATGTCAGATGGGAGTAATCTCTTTCTCAAGGAATACTGCAATATACATATTAATTTCTCATTTCATCCTAACTGGGGGCATATTTTCTATTCTGAAGGAGATTCCTATGGCTTAGTGCAAAGCTGTAGCAAAATGGGACTAGCTTGAGACAGACTCTTTTAACTTCAGGCCATTTCTGATGGCTTAACACTGTCGTAACACTTCACTGACTCGGGTTTTTTGACTGACTGAGGATCGTTTTTCCCAAGCACACACACCCCAGTCAGTTTTCAAATCTAACCATCAGTAGACTCCTTGCCCTTTTATCCACAGAACAGAAATAATGACACACGGGCAGACAAGAGCCACACTCAGAACAGGTCCTCCCCAATTTCGGGCACCAAGCTTGCAGCAGGCTTTAACTATTTCCAACACTCTGGCAAAGAATTAGATTTAGCCTTGATTAAATTTCTCTTCCATTTTAATAATGCATCAACTATTTAATTTGCTTATAAACTATTAACCAGATGTCTGTCTGTCCAAGCACTGTAAGCACTAACCATAAAAATGATATTGCACCATAAATTATGCATAGCAGGGATTTTCTGATTAACTGAAACACGCGCCTGCCGTTGTTATGCATCGTAGTTAAAATGGCATGTGCCCATACAGTACATCAGCATGCAAACACTCGTCACATACTTACCCTATCTTATGTACTTCACAACCAGAATGAAACCACAGTGAGTCTGGAGTACAGGAAAAACACAGGCATTTAATTTTCTAACTCTGCCTCCCTATTTTCTTGCTGAATTTGCTCCTCATTAAATCCTTCTTTGGACATCGTCTTCATTTTGTTTCTTATAGATTGAATTGTAGTTTCAAGATACAAAAATTATTACAAAGTCTGCAGTAAAGGCAATAATTATCTTCTTTCAAACATTCAGTAACACTGGCACCGCAACAAAACCTAGGGAAGGCAGCCATGTACTGAGGGTCAAGCTATAGCCTCAGCATATCAATATAAAACAAGACCACCAATGCATTCTAAATGAAGGCAACAGAACTGCATGATTATAAATGGTTATTGCATGATTATAAATAATTTTACCTGAAAATTATTCTGAATGAAGAAAAAATTTCAGTTGACTATATCAACAAATTGTATTACCGTGTAAAATACATTAAATTAATATAATTAAAATGTTAGAACTGACACCATTTGCACCTTATCCACAACAGATACATTGTCATGAATATTTGTCACCAAGAAAGCGTGAGTGCAGCCAAGTTTTACTTTGCTACAGAAGTATATTCCACACTGATTCTATGGTCTAAAGTCTAAGCAAAAGAAACAACTGCTAATAACACAGTATTTCATTAGCATTGACATTCTATATTACCTGAAAGCAGACAGCCCAGGACATTCTTTCTGCACTAATGACTTTTGTCATACTGCAAAAACTTACAAACTTTAAGACTGATTCTGAAGGCACTTACATGCCTAGCTGTGATTATTACTGTGAGTAGTCCCAATGAAACCAATTAGTTGACTCAGAGTAATTAAGCATTAAAGCTAATTATACCTGTTATTGAGAATTAGGCCCTTTCTTTTTACTACATTTTACAGCTAATAATTCTGAACAGAGATGCCAGTTCTGACAATTTCATCTGAAGTTTTGGAAAAATGTATTTTCCTGAAAGACATAGTTCCAAGAAAAAAACTGTGGTTCCTAATGAATCAAGAAAAATAAAAGGATTTTGCAGTGTCCCAGCTTGCAGGACTAAACTTGGTTGTGTTACCCCATTAAGCACATTGAGCAAAACACAAACACAGAGACAACTTCTTAGTCGGGCACATTCCAGCACATCAATTATCTTGAAGAGACAGCTTGGCAACAAAGCACTATGGCAGCCTTAAAACCACACGCACTGCAGACAGCTGCAAGAGGCATCAGGTCTGCATATTCCAGTCCCAGAGCAAACATGCACCTTCCTTACATCCCTCTCCCATCACGATTGTTCCACAGCAATGCAGGTGCCATCAACTGCACGGGTACCAGCTGCCCCCTATCACAGAAAGGTGATGCACATGTGCTGTGCCACAAGAATGGTTAAAATGTCAAAGCTTTCTGGGTTTTTTGACCAATTCCTCCAACACATTCAGCATTCAGAGAAACTGATCATGTATCATTTTCCTCTTGCCAGCTCCACCATTTTGACTAATAATGCCCCTCCCTTCAAATTGTCCCAAATTATATTTGTTAACTAAAGCCTGCATCAACAATTCCTTTTGGATGACAGCTGGGGAAGCAGGGCCATCTCCCCCCTTTACAAGACTTGCAGAACCTGTAAACTTACTCCCACCTGGCACTTGCTGAAGGTCAGAGTCTTAAGCCAAAGCTCTCCAAAGCCAAGTACAAGAGTTAAAACCTCAGCTGCTGTTAAGGCCTCTTCCCTCAAAGCAGACCATTTACCTGCCACATACGATGCTGATACAGAGGTGCTTCCAGCTGCCCCACATAGCCCTGGCAAGGGCCGGTTGTCTCAGGGGGCAGACTCTTGCCACTCAGTCGGTGGCGCTCAGCTGGGGGGATTCGCTTCTCCTGGTGCATGCGCTCATGCTCCTGGGGTTGGAAAATAGCCACGGAGTGAGTGACGGGCACACAGCCAAACTCTAGCTACACCCCAAGTTAAGCAGTGTTAAGACTAACAGTCATTGTTCACTTAAATTGCAGGCACAAGTTTTGGTAATGTAAAGCTGGGTGGCAAAGGAGGCCAGCTCTTTGGGGTCTTTTACCAAGGTATTAAGAAATGCTTTGCCAAAACCAGTGATTTGGCTTGCTAAGTACGAGAGCATCTCCATGACAATAATCTGAGGGAGTGATTAGAGCAGAGAGAGAAAGTGGAAATTTTCCAAGCATGCGTTTTTACTAATCTTTCTCCAGAAAGAAATAAATCCTCCCACACACATTAGAAAGCCTACTACTGCATATTTCTCTCCCCCATTCTCCAGAGCCCAATCTTTTCTACCTGAAATTTTAGCCACCATAATTTAAAAGTATTTTTAAAAATACAAATATGCACTTCAGATTACCTCTTCAACATCATCTCTAATCTGTGCTCCATAAATACAAAGTAGTTCAATTTCTTGTATCATTTTAGGGATTATTTATTCTAATCATGAAACCACACAGAGTATTTTATAATGGATATACGCAAACATATGCTGGATAAACAGAAAAGAAAAAACACAACTCCAAATGTGATACAATTTCAAACGACTGCAGAGATGATTAATTGGGTTACTGTACTAAATCATATGTAAGGATGACTGGGGCAAACTCAGAAACTTCAAAACCAGATTTTTAAATCAAATGGTGGGGTTTAGAGAAAATTAAAAATGGATAGGATGGAGATTTCCTACAGAAAATCCAGTCAAGTCATGTCACTTTCTTTTCACCTATTTAGAATTTACTTGCCTCAGTGAGCTGTACAAATACTATTTCTTATCTTACACAGTGACAAAACAAAGTGCACAACTTTCTCCCTAATCACTGCAGAAAAATGTATCATATCCTTCTAGACAAATCAGCATGTATGTGGCTAATACACATGACATTATCTTTCCATTAGAAAGGAAAATCATACGTCATTTTACTCTCTGAAAAGTGTTCAGCACAGCTCTAAAGCTATATAAAGGAATCAATACAGCGATACAAACAATAACAGTAAGGCAGCCTACCATGAAGGCTGTAAGAAGCACTAGGGCCCAAAAAGAGTGTAGAAGGTGCTAGGATGGTGAAAATGGAAGAAGCTTTTGATTTCAACTTTGTGGCCGGTTCAGTGTGCAGAAGTTCCCGCGTATAAAACCAGCAGTCACCCTTTGTGTCCTGGCTTTCCCCCACCAGCTCTGCACCACAGAAACAGCCGACTATGAATATTTCCCAGCTCGCTAGCATTTGTCTCTGCCATTCAGCAGTTTCTGCCAGGATCCTCCTCCCTCTTTACACCCTATGAATTAATTCTGCTTGCAGCAGCACTAACACAGGCTGCGTGGGTTTTTTTACTCTCCCCAAAGTGAGTTACCCGCCACTGCTTAGGAACAGTACATGGTACCGAGTTCGCTTGCCTTTCTAGACACAAGGACCTTTCTTCTGTACACATGGCAAAAACTGTGCAGAGCCACTCAGTCCTTTCCCTCCCAGCTTTGCTTTCCCAGAACACATTCCAGGAGAACATGTGGCTCCATACCACAAACAGATAAAACATCTTTCATCACTGAAGGGAAGCAGAGATGTACCTTTCTACAGCCTGGCTCAGATCCCTGGCTGAAGTCAACAAACGACTTGCATCACTTGAGGATCCAGCCACTTCGGTGAGACTACTGAGTGACTTCAGTACACCTAAAATCTGTGCTGTGCTCCAGGGCCGAGCAAGCCAGCTGGGCTCCGTAGCTAGCACAGGCTGCACCATCCCGCTCGGGTCCGCTCTGTCGCTGCCTCTCCCTCCCCACCCTCAGGGCCCTGGGTCCCACACCCCTCTGGCCACAGGCTTCTGTTTGGTTGCACCACCGGTGCACACTTTTAAGTCGGGGTGGGCGGGGTATATTCACATTCAAGAGCTCCCCTCACTTCACAGCATGGAAGCTAAATATATTCTTTCTGAAGGAAAAGCTCCCTTTGCTGACCCCCTAGTACAGCTACTGCAGTCGTTCTGGTCTTGCACCTTCTCCAAGGCATTGGCTTGCTTTCTCCTTGAGTCTCCATTCCCAAGTTAAATTCTAAGTAGACAATCAGCCTTGTTCAAACAAAGACTGACATTTGGTGACCTGCCTGAACGATCTCAGGAAGGTCCCATGGCAGCTGAGGTAAAGATGACTTCTTGCACCACTTAACAAGAAGCCAATCTGCTAGAATCAACTTTGCAAAGGATTACAGTACAAATCTTACTCTCTTTTTCAGCTAGGAAGGAGTAAGAGTATCTGCCTCTGTATAAAAGTACCTTCAGTAGTGACTGACACTAGGAAGATCAACTCAGTGTGGTAGTGCCCCCTCCCCTAACAAACATCGGGAAAGTTCTGACAGGGATTCCACAAGCAGCTGCACGAAGGGGGAGGCAGAAGAAAAGCTCACACATCTTGGATCATTCAGTGAGAGTTTTAAGTGGTCTATTTCCTTACCAGTCATCAACTCTGCTAATTTATCAAGCTTGAAAGCTTCCTATCATGTGTTGCCATTTTAATAATATTCTGTTTTGCAACAGTAAGTATAGAAATGGGTCAAAAACCAGTAATAGGTCAAAATCTGTAAAAAACACCTGAATTTGTCAGCTGGCACAGGACCATGAAAGGGATTATGCTATTGGACAGCTATCACAGATGGAGGCCCAAGTTTTCAGAAGTAATTTGGGATTAGCCTTTAGATGCCCGAATCAGAACGTTAGAAAGACAAACTGAAAACTGCTTTTAAGAAGATGTGTGTGAAAAGCCAAAGATGGACGTTAAGAGGTGGAGCCACAACAGTGTGCTAATCATAACAAAGAAAACGAAAGATTACCACATGAAAGTGAGAGCACATTCCACCTTCCTCTAGCGTCACACTGGAGTAAGTATTTCAGAAAATTAAAAAATTAATTTCTGTACACGGACAGTATCAAATAAGCAAAAGGAATTCACATCTGTCTATGGTTTTACAATGTTATGTAGCTACATTAATTTTGGCAGAAGAGGTAACTTAAATCCTTTGGGAAACATTATCCTCTTGATATGAGCACATAACTCAGATTAATAGGATTTGCATATGTATAACAGTAGGGAGAATAACCCTGAGTTTGGAAAAAGACTTTATATTTTAATCAGTTTGGAACCATCAGCAAAAAAAAAAAAAACATACCAGGGACAACTAATTGAACAGCATTTTTTAACTCGTGCTAGGTAATAATTATGAGTTAATTGATCAACATTTAGAAACAAACATAATAAACAAGTATATTTTGGAAAATCAAACAAAGCAGAACTGTTAACATAATCAAAAGAGAAGGGCACATAAAAATTGCACTGTTAATCTCTTATAACTGTGGTGTTTTTACAATCCAGACCAAATCTGTGCCATACCCAAACCGTATAATTGACTCTGTGTATGCAATCTCTCAGTTGTTCAACAATACAGATAACAGCAGTAATGGTATAATTATAACTTAGAGCTGAAGTAGATAAAAACGTGCTAGTTCTTAACTAGTGGTTGTAATTAAGAGTGGAGAAGAGCAGTACTCGCTGCATCTGCTTATGTTTCATTAATAAAAGTGGATTTTAAGTTCCGGTACAGCAAAGCAGCTGCACGCTGCATCCAAGCCCTGACCACGTCCTGACAGAAGACAATGACTAGGGAACGCAGCTCGACTGGTAGCAGCTGTAGGAAAAACAGCTCCGTAAGCAGTGGCTGAGCAGCAGCTGTAGATACGGAACGCACCAAATGGAAAGCGAGCGATAAACACATAGGGAAGAGGTCATTTCCTGTGCCCCAAGCATCACTTTAGTTTCGACTGCATCAACGGGTTGAAGAAACAGCATTGCTTCCCTTCTACCACCCTCCCCCTGCCCAGGCAAGGCAACACACGCACCCTCGTGTGCACACGTGGGCTGCCAGCCCACGAACAGCGAGCGGGAACACGGCCAGGCGGGACGGCCCGCTCCCAGCCCCGGGCGGAGCGGC